>UOFE01000006.1_pt1 | contig 174795 bp, 150 predicted proteins | sample 1988381 | NCBI WGS metagenome assembly UOFE01 (sample SAMEA4712194, study PRJEB27164) | hydrothermal vent metagenome | biome: marine basaltic hydrothermal vent biome; feature: marine hydrothermal vent; material: mineral | place: Pacific Ocean | collected 2011-06-14/2011-07-23 | depth 1689 m
CGTGAAGCCATCAACGGCATTGTTTTTATGTTCCCAAACGCGCTTTATAAGGTTGGATGTTACGCCTGTGTATAAAGTGCCGTTTTTATCATTTGAAAGAATATAAACAGCGGGTTGTTTACGGTGCGTGACAACATTTCCTTGTTGATGTGACATTAATTTTCGTTTTAAAAAATCAAATATTTATAAATAGCCGTCATTCCGGCATGTTTTTAGCCGGAATCTATCTATGAGACTAACAATGATTTCCGTGTTTTATATCTGACATGGATTCCGGCTAAAAACATGCCGGAATGACGGAGGTGAAAATGCCGGTATGATGTGGGGTATCACCAATTGTCCTATATAATACTGTAATATAAATCTACCCAGGTCGGATTGCCCTCTTCAATTACCTTAACTTTCCATTCGCGTTTCCAGTTCTTAATGGCTTTTTCTCTTGTGATTGCATAATTCATTGTTTCGTGTAGCTCGTACCACACAAGATTGTGAACAGAGTATTTTTTCGTGAAGCCATCAACGGCATTGTTTTTATGTTCCCAAACGCGCTTTATAAGGTTGGATGTTACGCCTGTGTATAAAGTGCCGTTTTTATCATTTGAAAGAATATAAACAGCGGGTTGTTTACGGTGCATGACAACATTTCCTTGTTGATGTGACATTAATTTTCGTTTTAAAAAATCAAATATTTATAAATAGCCGTCATTCCGGCATGTTTCTAGCCGGAATCTATCTATGAGACTAACAATGATTTCCGTGTTTTATATCTGACATGGATTCCGGCTAACACCATGCCGGAATGACAGTGTGGTGCTTATGCCGGAATGACGAATACGGGGGGCTTAGATAGTTTCTCTAATGACGAATACGGGGCTTAGTTAGTTTCTCTGGCAATAGCACGATGACCGATGTCTGTGCGACAGTAAACATCCTTCCAACTGATTTTATCGACTACTTGATAAGCCAGGTTCTGTGCTTCGGTTACCGAGTGACCTAGTGCAACTGCGCACAATACGCGTCCACCGTTGGTGACGACGTTGCCGTCTTTATTTGCAGTGCCGGCATGGAAGACTTTTGTTGAATCGGTTTCTGTGTTTTCCAGTCCGCTGATGATATCGTCTTTGTCATAACTTCCAGGGTAACCACCGGCGGCGAGTACCACGCCAAGTGATGTGCGTTCATCCCATGAGGTTTCAGCCTGATCCAGTTTACCTTCGATGGCGTCCAGGCAATGCTGTACCAAATCGGACTTAAGGCGCATCATAATGGGTTGCGTTTCTGGGTCACCAAAACGTACGTTGTATTCCAGTACTTTTGGAATGCCCTCGTTATTAATCATAACGCCGGCATATAAAAAGCCGGTAAAGCTATTGCCTTCATCACTCATGCCTTTTACGGTAGGTTCGATAACCATTTGCATAATACGATTGTGCATCTCAGGTGTGACAACAGGAGCAGGGGAATACGCGCCCATGCCACCGGTATTCGGGCCCGTGTCGCCATTGTCTCTGGCTTTGTGATCTTGTGAGCTGGCCATCGGCAGTACATTTTTACCGTCGACCATGCAGATAAAGCTGGCTTCTTCACCGTATAAAAATTCTTCTATTACCACGCGTGCGCCGGCGTCACCAAATTTATTTCCGGCTAACATGTCGTTGACGGCGGCAATGGCTTCATCATTGGTTTGCGCGAGAATGACACCTTTACCCGCTGCTAAGCCATCAGCTTTGATGACGATAGGCGCACCTTTATCAATGATGTAAGCCACAGCAGGTTCGATTTCAGTGAAATTGCCATAGAACGCAGTGGGTATTTTATGGCGCTCAAGGAAGTCTTTGGTAAAGGCTTTTGAGCCTTCGAGTTGAGCTGCGCTTTTTGTTGGGCCAAATATTTTTAGGCCTTCTTGGGTAAATATATCGACGATGCCTCCGACCAATGCCGCTTCGGGGCCGACGATGGTTAGATCGATGGACTCGTTTTTAGCATAAGCTAGTAGAGCAGGGATATCTTCACCATTGATATCAACGTTTTTGATATTGTTTTCGAGGGCAGTGCCTGCATTGCCGGGGGCAACGATTACCTGATTAACGAGGGGAGATTGTACTGCTTTCCAGGCTAGTGCGTGTTCGCGCCCGCCGCTGCCGATGATTAGGACTTTCATTGATTTTTAGTCTGATTATTTTAATAACCGAGTATTTTACACCACTCTATATGCTCTCGTCATTCCGGTATGTTTCTAGCTGGAATCCATGTTAGGTAAATTAAGGTTTGCGGTTATCTAATAGATGGATACCGGCTAGAAACATGTCGGTATGACGGTGGTGCTTATGTCGGTGTGATACACGTGTTGGTATGATTGCGTGGAATAGTTTCTAGTTGCAGCTGTAGAAATACGACCAATTGGATTCGGTGATATTGTAAAGTTTGTCTAATAGTGACGGTTGTGGAATCGCCTCTTTGGGAAAAACATCGGTTATCTCAATAAATAGCTGTGCAAAACCACCCATTTTTCGCCAATTATATTCTTCGATATGGGCTGTGCTATTACAGATTTTGCAAAACAAGCTTTTGTCAGTAATTATTTTTTCCCAGTTTTTTACCGGTTTTTTGCATTCAGGGCATTGAGGTGTTTTTTTCTGCGTTTTACTTACGATTAATTTTTTTTGCTCGTAGTGATGTATTTTGATAAAGCAGAAACTTTCATTGTTGTCGCTTGCTTCAAGTTTAATAGCTGGTGCGCAGCCCATGTAGGCGATGTAATTTAAATAATTCTCACCAATATAAAAATGTTTTTCATTTATTGGTTTAGCAATTAATCCAATTTTTTCTAATTCTGAAATTAGAGATGATGTCTTTAACGTTAAATTATTTTCAGGGTGTAAATACAGTGAGCATTGTTCAAACAATGCGCTCATGATTTGTCTTTAGTGTTATCAGTAGACGATGTGTTTTTTTTAATATCGTCATCCATTAGAATTCGGTGGGCGGGGCCTTCAAGATCATCAAACTGGTCTGATTTAACAGCCCAGAAAAAAACGCCGATTATGATAATGACGATAATTAATGCAATGAGAAGGAGTAGGTAAATTATGTCCATAGTTTGTTTGATAAATATACGATGTTATTGCCACGCTCCGCGTGTAATGACGGGTTAAATTAGTGTTTCATTCTGTTTAGTCGCAAGGCGTTTAATACAACAACTAAAGAACTAACAGACATACCAATTGCCGCTAACCACGGTTCAACATATCCCATAGCTGCGGCCGGTATTGCAGTAATATTATACAGCAGCGCCCAGCTTAAGTTTTGTTTGATGATGCGCAGTGTTTTAATAGCAATAAGATACCCATTGTAGATGTTTTCTATATTGTTACTGATAAGAATCATATCTGCCGTTGCCGCGGCCAATTGTGTGCCCTTGCCCATGGCGATGGAAAGATTTGCGCCTGCCAGAACCGGTGCGTCGTTGACGCCATCACCTGTCATCACAACGATTGCGCCCTGTTGCTGTAAATCTTTTACTCTTTGTAGTTTGTTTTCTGGTTTTAGGTTGGCTTCGCAAGATTGGATATGAAGTTGCTGGCTTATGTTTTTTGTATTTTCATTATTGTCGCCACTCATCAGGTGAGTGTTTTTGTTGTGTAATTGTAATTTTTTAATAAGTGAATATGATTCTTCTCTTAAACTGTCAGATAAGACAAATGTTGCAACGCAGCTACTGTTTGTGGCTAAAAATATTTTATTGGCATGTTTTGAGTCGATGTTTAACTTTATTGAAGTGGCTTGTTCGATAAATGATTGATTACCGATAAACCATTCGTTGGTTTTATCTGTGAGTGTCACGGATGCCTGAATGCCTGAGCCAGTCGTATGTTTCAACTTATCAACATTGATTAAAGGTTGTTTGTTTGCAGCTAACAGTGCTTTCGCTATTGGATGTTCAGAGTTCGCTTCCAGTGATGCGGCAATGTTTAGAACGTATTCTTTTTCATAAGTATTATTATTGAGAAGAATGCTTTCGAGTTTAATTTTTCCTGTTGTCAGCGTACCGGTTTTATCAAAAACAAAATCGGTCGCATGTGCCAGCGTTTCCAGTGCGTGTGCGCGTTTAGGGAGTAATCCTATTTTGGCTAATTGACCACTAGCAGCAGTAATTGCAGTCGGGGTGGCTAATGAAAGTGCGCAGGGACAACTGACGACTAATGTTGCGATGGTTATTTCCAGCCACTGTGAGGCATCGACGGTATACCAGTAGTAAGCGACAATGGCGGCGATGCTTAACAGAATACTGACAAACCAACTGGCAACTCTATCGGCGAGTTTAGCGATGGCGGGTTTGGTATGCTGCGCTTCATCAATCAAACGTTGTATAGACGATAAAATAGAGTCTTCGCCAATTTTAGTGATGCGAATAATTAGCGGATTTTCAGTATTGCTGCTACCCCCTATAACTTCATCATTTAATTGTTTAGTTACGGGCAGGCTTTCTCCGGTAATAAGGGACTCATTAATACCTGATATACCCTCGACGATAATGCCATCGGCAGGAATGATTTCACCGGGACGTACCAGTAAATAATCTGCTGGACAAAGATCCACTACCGCGATGCTTTCCTGATTTTCGATGGTGCTGGATTGTTTGTTTTCATAATTGATAAGTCTGGTAGCGATAACCGGTTTTAAATTGAGCAGGGCCTCGGTTGTTTCTGAAGTCTGTTTTCGGGTTCCCATTTCAAAAAATCGTGCACTTAGTAAAAAAAAAGTGAACATGGCGACAGAATCAAAATAGACTTCACCACTGCCTTGAATTGTATTGATTAAGCTAGCGGTAAAAGCGATAGCGATACCAAGTGAAATAGGTACATCCATGCCAACTCTTCGATGACTTAGATCGCGAAATGCCGATTTAAAAAAGACAATTGATGCATACAATAAAATTGGTGTAGTTAAGGCCAGGCTGATCCAGCGAAAACTTTGCCGGAAAGTTTCTTCCATTCCCCACCAGTTGCCGGTGTACATGGCCACGGCAAAAATCATGACCTGCATGCCGAGTAAGCCCGACACGCCTAAACGTTTAATTTGTTGCTTGCGTTCTTTTTCGAAAACCCGTTGATGTTGTTCGGGGTCGTAGGGGTGAGCCATGTAACCGATGCGTGAAATCGATTCGAGAATATCGCTAAGTTGTATTCGACTGTTGTCCCAGCGGACGCGGGCACGGTGATTGCTGTAATTGATGTTGGCACTAATGACACCATCAAGTGCATTCAGGTGTTTTTCATTTAACCAGATGCATGCTGCACAGGTAATGCCTTCGAGTATCAATGATACTTCTAGAGTATCTTTGCTATCAGTATGACGGACAAACTTATTTTGTACCGCCGTTGAGTCATAGGCTTTTAATTGTTGTAAAAAAGTGGGTACGATTACATCGGGTTTTTCAGGTGTGCTAGTACGGTATTGGTAAAATTGATCCATACCGCTGTCAATAATGGCTTGTGATACAGCTTGGCAGCCATAACAACACATAGGTTTATTTTCATTTTCATATTTTACGAATATATCCAGTTTTTCGTCGACCGGTAGACCGCAATGGAAACATGAGATTGTGGTTGTTTTTTTATTCATGTGTTACTAATGATGAAAAGACTGGATATTTGTTAAATCAATTGGCAATATGAATGATATCGCTTGTTTCTACGTTTTCTCGTTCCCACACTGGAGCGTGGAAGCGAGGCATTAACCAGGAAAGAAGGCTGTATATTACTATGAGTTCATTAAAAGCGTTTGATATTAATCATTTGAAAGTCAGTTGCACCAAATGCAACTTGCGCGAACTTTGTTTTCCGCATGGCATGGACAAAGATGCCATGTCTAATCTGGATGCAGTGGTTAATCAACCTAAGCCTGTTCATAAAAATGAATACCTGTATCGTGATGGTGATGAAGCAAAAGCTTTGTATGCTGTGCGCTCAGGTTGTGTTAAGACGATGGCGGAAAGTTCTAACGGTGAAGAACAAATCGTCGGTTTTCATATGCCAGGTGAATTATTTGGACTGGATGGATTTGGTGAAGGTGTGCATACCTGTAACGCCGTTGCACTGGAAACGTCCAGTGTCTGTGAGTTACCGCTGAATAAGCTCGAAACCTTATGCCATGATGTGCCCGGCTTGCAGAAACAGATGCGCCGTATCATGGGTAAAGAAGTCAGTAGTGATCATCGATTACTGTTGTTGCTAGGAAAGATGGCATCAGATGAGCGTCTTGCCAGTTTTCTGCTGAGTTTTTCTAGTCGTATGCAGGAGCGTCACTGGAAAGAAGATGAGTTTAATTTGATGATGCCCCGGCAAGATATTGCGAATTATCTTGGCCTGGCAGTAGAAACCGTGAGTCGGTTGTTTGCCAGTTTTCAAAATGAAGGGTTAATAGAAGTGGATCGTCGTCATATCACTATTCTGAATATGAACCGGCTTAAGGGTATGGTGGGTGAATGTGAGAGCAAACAGTAGCCTTGCAGTATGGGTATTGTCTCTATGCTCTTTTGCTGCCATTCCCGACAAAAACATTCGGGAATGACGAACTATTTTTTTACCGACCGATAGTGACGGCTAGCGCTGAGGCGAGAGTAAATCACAAGACGAATCGGTATTAACCCTCTGACAAATTTTCATGTGCTCACGTGCCAGGAATTGATATAAGTCATATCTTTTATATATCAGCTAAATATAATCCTCGATCGTATTTATCTCATTGAATAAACATCTTAGCGGTGTAATATGTAAGGTTCTGCCAAACTACGTCTGGCATGTCACTTATAAGAATAATTGCTGGAGATTGAACCTATGTTGTCACACCTATTCGGGATTTTATTTAACCCCTCTGAAGAGTGGAAAAAGATTCGTGATGCTAACTGCACCATTGGTAAGTGTTATTGCGGGTATGTATTCATTATGGCCGCAATTCCCCCAGTCTCAGGTTATTTTGGTACGACCTTATTCGGTTGGGAAATTGGTGCACGCGAAGCGATTAAGCTCTCTCCAGATAGTGCATTAATCATTGCTGTTGCCTACTACCTTGTGATGCTGATCGGTGTGTTTAGCATGGGCATGATGATTCACTGGATGGGTAAAACTTATAAAGCTGAGCAAGATCTTTCACGTTGTATTCGTCTGGCTGCCTTTACTGCGACACCCTTATTTCTTATTGGGTTTATCGAATTGCTGCCGATTTTATGGCTGAACTTTGTTCTTGGACTTCCTGCTCTCGCGTACTCGGTAAAACTGTTGTACACCGGTTTGCCTATTATGATGGAAGTGGATGATGACCGCGGTTTTCTGTTTTCCAGTGCAGTATTGGCAGTTGGAATGGTTGCGTTAGTGGTAATGATGGCAGCGATGGCTATCTTGTGGTTTAACGGATTTGCGCCGCAGTTTGTTGATTAAGTTTAACTATTTATTAGTCGGACAGTTTTAGACTTAATTAATATATGCTAATATACTAATCTGCGAGATTGGTTCTAGCTCTCGAATAGATTAAGACATAATTTACACATTATCGAAATGAACAATCGGACACCATTTATGAACAATGAAACAATGACCTATGATTATGCGGTAGTACGTCAGTTTGCAATTGCAACAATCGTGCTGGGTATTGTCGGTATGTTAGTCGGGGTGTTAATCGCCTCTCAAATGGCATGGCCAGTATTAAATTTTGATACGCCATGGTTGTCTTTTGGTCGTTTGCGTCCGCTACACACTAATGCGGTAGTTTTCGGTTTTGGTGGTTCGGCTTTATTTGCCACTTCATATTATGTTGTTCAGCGTACCTGCCATGTAAAACTGTTTGCCCCGCAGTTGGCGCAATTCACTTTTATTGGCTGGATGTTAGTTATTGCTTCTGCGGTTGTGACCTTGCCTTTAGGTTACACTTCTTCAAAAGAATACGCCGAACTGGAATGGCCGATTGATTTATTGATTACGGTAGTCTGGGTTTCTTATGCTGTTGTGTTTTTTGGTACGATTGCCAAACGTCGCGTTAAACATATTTATGTGGCGAACTGGTTCTTTGGTGCGTTTATTCTGACAGTAGCGATGTTACATATTGTTAATAGTGCTGCCTTGCCTGTTAGCTTGTTTAAATCTTATTCGGTTTATTCCGGTGTGCAAGACGCAATGATACAGTGGTGGTATGGTCATAATGCTGTCGGTTTCTTTTTGACTGCTGGTTTCCTTGGTATTATGTATTACTTTATTCCCAAGCAAGCAGAGCGCCCGGTTTATTCATATCGTTTATCTGTGGTTCATTTTTGGGCGCTATCGTTTACTTATATTTGGGCAGGCCCACATCATCTGCATTACACGGCTTTACCTGATTGGACGCAGTCACTGGGTATGGCATTCTCTCTTATTTTATTAGCGCCTTCATGGGGTGGCATGATTAATGGCATCATGACTTTATCCGGTGCCTGGGAAAAATTACGCAGTGATCCTATCCTTAAATTCCTGATTGTGTCGGTTTCGTTCTATGGTATGTCGACATTTGAAGGCCCAATGATGGCGATTAAAACGGTCAATGCTTTATCGCACTACACCGACTGGACCATCGGTCATGTTCATTCCGGTGCTTTAGGCTGGGTAGCAATGGTCAGTATTGGTGCCATGTACTTCTTAATTCCAAAATTATTTGATACTGAGCTTTACAGCTTGAAATTGGTTGAGACACATTTTTGGATTGCAACAATCGGTATTGTTCTTTACATCACCTCAATGTGGATATCGGGCATTATGCAGGGTTTGATGTGGCGTGCGATTAATAATGACGGCACACTCACCTACAGTTTTGTTGAAAGTGTGCAGGCGATGCATCCATTTTATATCGTACGTGCGGGTGGTGGTTTATTGTTCCTCATAGGCATGTTAATTATGGCTTATAACATTAGTAAAACGATAGCGCAGGGTAAGGCTGTAAATGCAATTATTCCTGAGCCACAAGCGGCGCATTAGGAGAGTTAACGATGGCGACAATACAAGAAAAAGTTGAAACCAAAGTCGGTCTGCTGATCGTTCTATCACTAATTGCGGTTAGTTTTGGTGGTCTCGCACAAATTGTGCCTCTGTTCTTTCAGACATCGACGACAGAGCCAGTTGATGGTTTGAAACCGTATACCGCATTGCAATTAGAAGGTCGAGATATTTATATCCGCGAAGGCTGTGTCGGTTGTCACTCTCAGATGATTCGACCTTTCCGTGCAGAGACAGAACGTTATGGTCACTATTCTGTTGCCGGCGAATTTATTTATGATCGTCCGTTCCTTTGGGGATCGAAACGTACCGGGCCTGATTTGCATCGTGTCGGTGGACGATACTCGGATGACTGGCATCGCGTGCATTTGATTAACCCACGTGATGTTGTACCTGAATCTATCATGCCATCTTACCCCTGGTTAGAAACCAATGCACTGGATGGCAGTACGATTCAGAAAAAGATGAGCACACTGGTGATACTGGGGCATCCTTATTCAGATGCTGAAATTGAAGCAGCACCTGCGGCACTGGAAGGTAAAACCGAATTGGATGCGGTGGTGGCTTATTTGCAGTCACTTGGCTTGCATATAAAGCAGCGCAGGTAAGAGTTAGTGGATACGGTATTATTACAAACAATCTGGACGGTGTTCGCATTTGTATTTTTTGTGGGCGTGGTGCTTTGGGCGTTAAGCGGTCGTCGTAAAAAAGATTTTGATGAGGCCGCAAGAATGGCGCTGGATGATGATAAGTCGTTGACTGACGAGCAGCGACGCTAAATATTAGTTTTATGAGCTTGGCGACTAATTACCTTATTCGCTTCGCGCTGATTAGTTTTTTCATTTGCTTTGCACTAATTAGTTTTTCATTAGCTCTGCACTGATTAGTTTTTATTAGCTCTGCACTGATTAGTTTTTATTAGCTCCGCACTAATTAATTTTTATTAGCTCCGCTAATAGATGAATTTGATATATACGATTAAAAGTATGAGGAAATATTATGTCTGACTTTACCAGTGAATTCTGGAGTTGGTTTATCATCGTTATTGCGGGTGGTGGTATCGTCTGGTTGATTTATTTGCTTAAAGCCACCAATAAGGCTGACGCTGAGGAGGACCAGGGTGTGCCGACCGGTCACGTTTGGGATGAAAACCTGGAAGAGTTGAATAATCCGCTACCTCGTTGGTGGTTGGTGATGTTTTATCTCACCATTGTATTTGCTGTTGTATACCTGATTCTTTATCCGGGTATGGGAACCTATAAAGGTGTACTTGGTTGGACGCAAATCGGAGAATATGAGCAGGAAGTGGCTGCTGCGAATACTGAATTTGGACCGCTTTTTGCTCAGTTCGAGCAGACACCGGTGGCAGAGTTAGCTACCAACGAAAAAGCCATTAACGCGGGCGAACGTCTGTTTGTGAGTTACTGTGCGGTATGTCATGGCTCCGATGCGCGTGGTGCACCGGGATTCCCTAATCTTCGTGACAATGACTGGTTGTACGGTGGTGCACCTGATCAGATTGAAGCCTCTATTATGAACGGACGGATGGGAACTATGCCTGCATGGGAAGCACCACTCGGTGGTGAAGAAGGGGTAAATCAGGTCGCTACTTATGTGATGCGCCTGGCCGGACGTAAGGTCGACGAGGAGCTGGCGACTGCGGGCAAAGCCAAGTTTGATTTATTCTGTGTCGGTTGTCACATGCCGGATGGTACCGGTAATATCGCCCTGGGTGCACCGAATCTGACTAATAATATCTGGTTGTACGGTGGCTCACCTCGATCCATTAAAGAGTCGATTGCTAAAGGACGTAGCGGACAAATGCCCGCTCACAGTGAGTTTTTAGGTAAGGATAAGTCTCATGTTCTGGCTGCTTATATCTACAGTCTGTCTCACGAGTCAGATTAGAAAAATGCGGCAGGTTGTTAGACATGTTCCGTAATTGCACACCTTGTAACAGCACGCTCTGTTGCAGGATATTCTGAACAGGTTGTATGGCAAATGTGATTAGGGCAGTATAGTATAAGAGTATGAATGCGATACCTTTAATACAGCGAGTGATAGCAATACTGTGGCCCTCTTTTATAATGGCCGGTGTTGCTACCATTCTATTTACTACCGCATTCGATCCCGCCGTTATATTTTTCGATTATGATATCAGCCGAATCGGCAGTTACAGTGTCTGTTTTTTTCTGTTCTGGTTGTTTGGTGCAATGACAGCCGCTGCAACCTGTTACTTTCTAAAACCTTGTGAAGCAATGAATAAACTACGTGAAAGTCAGCGAGCTGAAAATACTGATTCAGTGTAAGTAGAGACCTTTACAGGGTATGAAATAGGACTAAATTTCTTTCATTTTGTCATTCCCAATAAAGGCACTCGGGAATGATAGAAACTATATTGTGCAAAGGTCTCAAGTAGTTGGTCTAGTAAATACAACTAATTAGTACGCTTAATTAATACAGATGGTATTGCTTAAATATATTTGTTAAATGCTCAAAAAATTGCTCCAGAATAACAGTATCAGGTAATAAACTAATAATGGTTGATAAGACATCCACAGCTAAGAATGTATCAGCAGTTATAGACAAAGCGACGGACGATGTTGAGACGTCGCTGTATGCAAAACGCGAGAAAATCTATCCGCGTGAAGTTCACGGTTTGTTTGCCGCATTACGAACAGCAGGGGGTGTGGTTTTATTAGGCATGTACTACATCATGCCGTGGCTGCAATGGGATGAACGTCAGGCGGTATTGTTTGATTTGCCGGAACGTAAATTCTATGTCCTCAATATGGTGTTCTGGCCGCAGGATTTTTTTTATCTCACCTTGATGTTGATTATCTCCGCATTAGGATTGTTTTTTGTAACCAAACTTGCCGGCCGTGTATGGTGTGGTTATGCTTGTCCGCAAACGGTTTGGACAGAAGCTTTTTTATGGATAGAGCGAAAAGTTGAAGGCTCACGTCCGCAGCAGATGAAACTGGACAAATCGCCTAATTCATTTCGTAAGATTCGCATTAAGGTCACCAAGCATTTTATCTGGATTACTTTTTCACTTTTTACCGGTTTGACCTTTGTCGGTTATTTTTCATCAATACGAGAATTGGCTGCTAACTTTGTCACATTTAATAATGGCCCGTGGGAAGCATTTTGGATCTATTTCTATGCGCTTGCCACCTATGGTAATGCCGGCTGGTTAAGAGAGCAGGTGTGTATGTACATGTGTCCCTATGCTCGCTTTCAAAGTGCCATGTTCGACAAGGACACGATGATTATCTCGTTTGATACCTCACGTGGTTTACCAATGGGACCGAGAAAAAAATCGGTTGATAAAGTTGAAGCCGGTCTGGGTGATTGCATCGATTGCACCATCTGTGTTCAGGTCTGTCCGACGGGTATTGATATACGCGATGGCCTGCAATACCAGTGTATAGGCTGTGCAGCCTGTATTGACGCTTGTGATGATGTTATGGATAAAATGGGATATGACCATGGGCTAATACGTTACACCACAGAAAACGCCCTGATGGGCAAGCGTACGCATATACTCCGACCGAGTGTCATTATCTATGCGCTAATTTTACTGGGAATAACGGCCGGTGCATTTTATTCGATTTTGACGAGGACACCGATTGCTATGGATGTTATTCGTGATCGTAATAGTCTCTATCGTGAGACCAATGAAGGTTTGATTGAAAATGTTTATATCATCAAGTTACTGAATATGGATAAAGATGACCATGAATATACATTGGTTGCTGAAGGCATACCTGACCTGGTTTTGAAGAAAGATTCGGCTGAAATATTTGTGGAGAGTGGTGAGGTTGTGGAATTGCCGGTAAGGGTTCAGGTTGATGCCTATAATCTCGAGCAGCGTAGTAATAAAATTACATTTACGCTTACCGCTGTTAATAATGATGAACTAGTTGTAATCGAAGAAGCCCGTTTTCTAGGGCCCGCATTTAGGTAAAGTTGAATGACTATGTTAATTGAGCAAAGCAAACCCTGGTATAAATACCCGCTAGTATGGATGATGGTACTTATTCCATTTACAGCGGTAATAATGGGTGTTGTCATGATTTGGCTGGCAGTGGATACGGACGATGGCCTGGTCGCAGATGATTATTACAAGCAGGGGCTGGAAATTAATCGTGTCATTCTTCGTGATAAGAAAGCAGCTGAATTAGGTTTGAGCGCCGTTATCAAATTTGATAATAACAATAGAGTTATCCACCTCACCTTTAATAAAGGTGCGCTGGCATCATTTCCGGATACTTTGCAGTTAAGTTTTCAGCATGCCACGCGGGCGAATAGTGATGTATCCGTTATTATGAATCACGGTATCAATAATCAATATATCGGAAATATAAAAGAGGCCCTCACAGAAGGCATCTGGTATTTTGAAGTAATCGATAATGATTGGAAAATCAGTGCACGTAGTCGTGTGCAAGCTAAGAATACGATTGAGTTAATGAGTGGGTATTGAACAGTTAATAACATCATTGCGAGTGCAGCGTGGCAATTTTTTATAGCAACTGAGTCATTTACAAGAGGCCCCACATGGGAGCGAAAAGCATCCCAGTGCATTTTTCATATTCTCCCGCCTCAAACTCTAAGAATTTGTCTTATTTTTAAATGGCATGGTTAAAGCCATAGATTGAGTCTTGACAGTATAAGTAAATTCTAATATACTTATTCTCATTGGTCGTAACGGATCATAAGCGCATGAACTTTACTATTTAATTTTGCTGTTAACTAATTTTGGGGATTTAAACTATGAAAACTTTACAACTACTTGCTGCTGCAACTATTTTAGCGACTTCTACTGCTGTTTCTGCTGATTGGGATATGCCATTTTTTGGTGATAATAACAGCTCAAACTCAAACATGAACAATAATGGAACCGGTACAGGTTCTGGAAACGGCGCTGCTGATGGTTCTGGCGAAGGTTCAGGTTCTTTTTCTTTCGGTATGAAAGCGTCTGGTAAAGGTGCGGCTAAAGGCGATACAAAGACAGACGGAAGCTACGCTGGCGACAGCCAAACTTATGGAAACGGTAACTCTGCTAATGGTTCTAACGGTTCTTACAACGGTAGCAACGATATGAATCAAGCGGGCAACGGTTCGGGTACAGGAAATGGTGCGGCTGACGGTTCTGGTCAGGCTGAAGGTTCTTTCTCTTTCGGTATGAAAGCATCGGCTAAAGGTAATGCACGTGGTAACGGTGTGAATGATTACACGGGTACAAACAGTTCAACAACGGCTACTCAAGCTACAACTAAATAAATCTTTACTATTATTTAGAATAAAAACCCCGCCTTCTGATTTTCAGAAGGTGGGGTTTTTTTATGTTTTTCGTTCCCACGCTCCTGCGCTGCGTAAGAACGAGATGGTAGTCACTGCTTTACTCAGCCGGCCATCTTCTGGATTACTACCTGGTTTCTACCGGTTTGTTTTGCCTGATATAAAGCTTGATCTGCTTTACCCAGTAGCATTTTATCGAGATCATTGATGGTACTGGGCGATAGTTTTTTCTCACTGGACTGCAGCTGGAGTTTAATCTGGCTGAGTGAGGCCAATCCTATGGAAACTGTCATGCTTAACGTACTGTCTTCGATGATGAGTTTTTGTTGTTCGACCTGACTGCGTATGCGTTCGGCTACTTCGTGTGCAAGTTGAATTCCGGTGTCCGGCAATATGATGGCGAATTCTTCACCACCATAACGTGCTACGATGTCACTTGAACGCACCTGTTCACGCATTAGCGCGACCAGCCTAACCAGTACCGCATCACCAACCTGGTGACCGTGTCGGTCATTAATCTGTTTGAAAAAGTCGACATCAATAAACAGGCAGACTAAATCTGTTTTCTTGCGTACGCAGCGATCGACTTCGTGTTTTAAGCGTTCATCGAAGTAGCGTCGGTTATAGGCATTGGTTAGGCCATCTTGATAGCCAAGCTCTAGTGTGCGCTGTCGATTGATGCAGTTCTCAATGGAAATGGCAATCATCGCGCCCAGTTTTTGTAAAAAAGCAGTGCCATCTTCACGATTATATCGTGTTGGATCTTTGCTGAGTAATAACTGGATGCCGATTATTTCATCGCCACGTTTGAGCGGTAAAATGGCAGCAGATTGGTATTTATTGGTATCTTCGATATTAATCAACCAGTCGTATTTGTTGATAATACGTGTACCAAGTACCGGCGTATTCGGGATGTCTGAAATTAGCAGTTTACTGGTTTCGGTATCAATGAAACTCAGCCCTTTATAACTGTGCTGGTAGCTTTCAGTTAATAAGCGTTCGACTTCGTGGAAACGATCAACCAGGCAAAGTCTTATTTCGTCGATACGGAATTTTTTTTGCTGTTGGAGAAGCAAATCAAAGAGTTCGCCCGGGCCTTGTGCGGCGACAACAGACAAAGAGAAGGTGTCAAACGAGGTTTGCGTTTGTTCGTTACGGCGTGCCTCCTTGAGAAGTTTGTCTAGCTTCTGCCGTAGTTGCCGATTTTCTTCAAGGCGGTTCTCTTCCATGAGCGTATTTATACCATGTTTAGTTAAATAGGAAAGTCTTTACTTATAAATTAGACACTATCTATTTTTAACGCTTAATGACGAAAATGTCGCATCCCGGTCATAACCATTGACATACCGTGTTCGTTTGCTGCTGCGATAACCTCTTCGTCACGCATTGAACCACCCGGTTGGATGACAGCAATAATGCCGGCTTCGTGTGCCGCATCAATACCATCGCGAAACGGGAAGAAGGCATCAGACGCCATAATGGAGTTTGTGACTTCGAGTTTGGCATGTTCTGCTTTTATACCAGCAATTCGCGCGCTGTTGATACGACTCATCTGGCCGGCACCAACACCGATGGTCATATTATTTTTTGCATAGACGATGGCATTTGATTTAACAAATTTGGCCACTTTCCAGCCGAACAGCATATCTTTTAATTCCTGTTCAGTCGGTTGTGCTTCAGTGACGACTTTCATCTCATTTAGTAACAGTAAATCAGCATCTTGTACCAGTAGGCCACCGTTAACGCGTTTGTAGTCCAGTCTCGGGTTGGTGCCTTGCCATTGACCGCATTCAAGCAAGCGAACATTTTTCTTTTCTGCAACGGCAGCAATGGCGTCTTCGCTTATGCTCGGTGCGATAATGACTTCGACAAACTGACGTTCAACAATGGCTTTGGCTGTTTCGCCATCCAGTTCCCGATTGAACGCGATGATGCCACCAAAAGCGGATTCTGGATCGGTGCTGTATGCTGCGTCATAGGCTTCCATAATGGTGCTGTTGACGGATACGCCACAGGGGTTGGCATGTTTGACGATGACGCAGGCGGCACCGTCTTTTTCGCTGTCAAATTGCTTGACGCATTCTAGCGCTGCATCGGTATCACCGATGTTATTGAACGATAGTTCTTTACCCTGAAGCTGTTTTGCTGTGGCAATGCAGGCATTGGTCACGTTCTTTTCCGTATAAAATGCAGCATGTTGATGCGGGTTTTCACCGTAACGCATTTCCTGTACTTTGCTGAATTGCAGATTGATAGTGCGGGGGAGTTCGTCCATCGTAATCTTACCTTCATTATTTTTATGCACTCGGCCCAGGTAGTTTGCAATCATGCCGTCATAATTTGAGGTATGCTCGAAAGCTTTTATGGCAAGGTCAAAACGTGTGGCATCCGTTACCATGCCTTCGTTATCGCTTAACTCCTTTAGTACACGTGGGTAATCAACGGGATCGACGATGATACTGACAAACGCATGATTTTTAGCGGTTGCGCGAACCATTGCCGGGCCACCGATATCGATGTTCTCGATGGCGTCATCCAGCGTACAATCTTCTTTTGCGATGGTGGTCTCAAAAGGATAGAGGTTGACCACGACCAGATCGATGGGGACAATATTATTCTCTTTCATTACACCATCATCGATGCCGCGGCGTCCTAAAATGCCACCGTGAATTTTCGGGTGCAGGGTTTTAACACGACCATCCATGATTTCAGGAAAGCCGGTGTGTTTTGATACTTCCATTACTGGAATCATATTGTTGATAAGGAGTTTGGCTGTACCGCCCGTAGACAGAATTTCTACACCTTGATCATGTAGTGCTTTAGCAAATTCGATGATACCGTCTTTGTCGGAAACACTGAGGAGCGCGCGTCGAACAGGACGCAAAGATTCGTTGGTCATATTACAGCCCTTACAGGAATTTTTGGAAGGCGAGGATTATAACCAGAGCCGGGGTTTATGTCACTTAAGTGATTTTAAAGAAAACAATATTTAACCGCAGAGACGCGGAGGCACAGAGAACAATATTTTTGTTTGGTTATGCGCCGGAGGCGCATAACCAATTGACATCTCAGAGCCTCTGCGGTCAAATATTTAATGTTGTTATTTATGTAGATTATAACTACGTAATTTTTTACGCAGAGTACCGCGGTTGAGTCCTAGTAATTCAGCCGCGCGGGACTGATTGCCTTTCGTGTGTTCTAAGATAGCTTCAAATAGCGGTTGTTCTATCTGCTTGAGAACCAGATTATACATATTGTTGGGCTGAGTACCGTCTAATTCGTAGAGGTAACGGCGGATAGAATGTTTAACCGCGTGGCTCAGTTGAGAAATTTCCTGGTGATTTTTTTCGGCTGATTTATCAATTTCATCGGCGCTTGAATTTTGAAAGTCTTGTACACTCATGCTGCTTTTACTGCCTTTACTGCTGTTGCGGGATAGGTTAAATCAAAGAACTGGTTTAACAGTTCGAGTTGAATTTTTGCTTCATCAACTTGATTTATGCGTTGTCTAAATATTTCAACGTCCTGATTGTCACTGCTATTGTAATCGCTAATGTCGATTTGTTTATAGCTAGTAGTCTTTAAGTACCATCCAATGTGCTTGCGTGCGATGCGAACGCCTGAGCGCTCGCCATAAAATTCGTGTAGATTTTGCAGGTGTTCAGTTAATACCCTTTTTACTTCACTATTGTCAGGTGGAGAAATGAGTGTGCCTTCGGCAAGGTATTGTTTAATTTGATTAAATATCCAGGGATTGCCCTGTGCGGCTCGACCAATCATTAAGCCATCTGCCTGTGTGTAATCCAGTACTGATTTTGCGACGATGGGGCTGCTGATATCACCATTTGCAATGATTGGAATAGAGACGCTGGACTTCACTGCTGCGATAGTCTCATATTCAGCTTCACCTCTGTACGCATCGGAACGCGTTCTGCCATGTACGACCAATGCTTGAATACCGCTCTGTTCAGCTATTTTGGCAATATTGACAGCATTTTTATTTTCATGATCCCAGCCAGTGCGTATTTTTAAAGTGACGGGGACATCGACTGCATCGACCACTGATGACAAAATATTTGCCACTAGAGGCTCGTTTTTTAACAACGCAGAACCCGCCAGTACGTTGCAAACTTTTTTAGCCGGGCAGCCCATATTGATGTCGATTATCTGCGCGCCATGTTCCACGTTAAAACGTGCCGCTTCAGCCAGTTCTAACGGGTCGGTGCCGGCAATTTGTACGCTACGAATGCCCTTTTCATCCTTATGGTTAAGGCGAAGCTGGGTTTTTCGGGTATTCCATAAATGTTTTTTAGACGTGACCATTTCAGAGACGCAAAGATCAGCGCCTAGCTGGAAACAAAGGTTTCTGAAAGGCCGGTCAGTCACACCGGCCATGGGTGCCAGAATGATGGGTTTGTTGAAGTTGTATGAGCCTATATTCATTTAGACTGCTATTTTGACAGATTCTAGAAAATTATAAAACCAAAAATTGTTACAAGTATGTAACTTATGTCTCACAAAAAATTAAATTCGTAGGTCATCGCTTGTTTACCGGGATCTTGAATTTCAAGTGTAACACTGGTGTTGGTATTGGGTTCCAGTAATTTGCTCTGTGCATCGAGTGGGCGGTATTCATCAGGAAAAAAGCGCCTTGCCGCTACGGTACCACCACGAATATTAGAAAATTCGATCTGCATAACCGGGTAGGTCTGCGCAAAACTGGCATTGTTTTTCATGGTGACATCGACCAGAAGCGCTCCTTTTTCTTTTGGGTGCGAATAGACATTGCGTGTAATGAGTTCGATTTGCTCCGGCGCACGCAATGAAAAACTACCGCAGTCGAGGTGTTTACAGGCTTGTTTGAACGCGGTATGGAGTTCAGGTACGGGCATAAATTGATCGCGATTGAACCAGATATATTCCAGTACCAGTGTGGCAGTTAATATCAGAATGCCCAGACTCCAGAGAACAGTGGATGACAGGGAGTGGGGTTGGGGTGAATACGTGTCACGGTACTTTTCAGGTACGATGTGTTGGCGTGACTCATTGAGCTCTTCATCGAACAGGTCAAAAACGTCTTTATCGACTTCTGGATTAAGGTCTTCCTCATTCACGGTATCGTAAAGTTCATTGCTGACCCACGGTTCGTTGGTGGGAACAGTCGGCTGTGCAGATGTGTTAGTCATTTCAGCGGTGTTAAATACTTCGGAGCAAACGCCGCATCGCACAACCCCGTCTGCGGCCTGTAATTGATTATCTGTTACTCTGAATTTCGTATCGCAGTGTGGGCACTGTGTTTGCATGAGTACGGTTCTATAAATTTATTATTTAGAGGGAAGATTAAACCCATTGTTACCTTGCAGTCCACCACTATGTATCACGACGATGGTTGAACCTGTGCTAAAAGTATTGTTTTTTATTAATTCGAATAAACCATAAAACATTTTGGCGGTATATACCGCATCCAGCATAAAACCGTATTGTATTTTGAAGTTTTTAATAAACTGGATGAGTTCATCGTTAACTTTTGCGTAACCACCAAAATGAAAACGATCTTCGATGTGCCAGTCTATACTTTTTTGTTTGTTAGTTGGTTCGCCATCGGATTGTTGTAGAAAATGTTTAACGTCATTTTCAAGAAATACGCCGCCTTTAAGTGCGGAAAATCCGATGGCTGTTTGCTGATGTGTCGTCTGCCCGTTTTGCATTGCAGCTACCAGACCGGCCAGTGTTGCACCGGTACCACTAGCACAACAGATTACGTCGAACGATTTTTTTAGTTCAGCATCTATTTCCGTTACTATTTCTTTGCAGCCTTGTGTTGCCAGTAAATTACTGCCGCCTTCAGGCAAGATGTAAGTGTTTTTATACTGACGTTTCAACCTGTCCAGGTAGTGTGCATCGTTTTTATTGCGATAAGTTTCACGGTCGATATAGATTAGTTGCATGCCACATTGTTCGGCAAAACTAAGAGTAGGATTGAGTGGGTGGTGTTTTTCACCGCGGATAAAACCGAGGGTTTTAAACCCAAAAAATTGCCCTGCAGCAGCTGTGGCATATATGTGGTTCGACCAGGCGCCACCAAAAGTTAGTAATGTGTGGCAATTATTTTTTCTGGCAGCGTTTAAGTTATATTTCAGCTTGCGCCATTTATTGCCGCCAAATTGTGGATGGATTAAATCATCACGTTTTACGTAAAGCGTGATGCCTGCATTTTCTATTAAGGTACTGTGTAACGGTTGTAAGGGGCTTTCGGCAAGTTCGGCCGAGTGTGTTTTAGCTGACTTGACTGTATTCAATAAGTCCAGGGACACTCTAATCAAGTCCAATTATTTCAGGCTTGTTAAAATCGCCCGTATATTCCCCGAAGTTTGTTGCAATAGAATGACTATTACGCCTCACTTTGTGAAAGATACGAACAATTTTTTCTGCGTCTGAAATTAATTAATTTAATCAGAGTCTTCCTAGCGTGCGACGACGTGAAGAACAGTAGCGTATTCAAAATAAACTACGCGATCGTTATAAGTCCAATGTGTGATAGGTGGTTTGCCGACACTGTCTGAAATAGCGATAGGTTGTCCGTACTCAAACTGTACTTTATCCATGCTCATGCCACGACGAGGATAATCGAGAAGTTGAATTTTTAAGGTTTCACCGGCCTGAATTTCTTTTGCCGGGAGCTGTACCACATCACCTGTTTGATAAGTCTGTTGTGTTGGTTGCTGCATCATCAGATCCACAGACGAAGGTGCTTCAGGTTGAACTTTAGCTTCCATGGTTGGACGTGTTTCGGAATGATTTTCGACGGCTTCATTAACGGTCTCACCGCGATCGTCCATGGCAGGTCGATTGGCAAATGCGTTAGCAGAACAGAGTGATAATAATAGCGTCGAAACCAGAGTGAGGTTTAAGCGAGTAGGGTAGCCGGTTGATTCCTTTTTTGTCAGTAATCTGTTCATGAGCATGCCATTTGATATTAGGTTATTTTTATAATACCCATTAAGTGTAGCATCAGATTGGGTAAGTGCTTGAGGAACCTCTGATTAATTATATAATTAACCAGAGGTTCCTTCATTATTCTTTAAATTTCTTCATTACCAAACAAGCATTAGTCCCGCCAAAACCGAAGTTATTGGACATAGCAAGATTGATATCAACATTATCTTGTCGCTTAGTTACAATCGGCATATCGGCAGCATTTTCATCAATATTTTTGATGTTTGCAGATGCCTGTATGAAGTTATTCTGCATCATCAGCATAGTGTAGATTGCTTCCTGCGCGCCCGATGCACCTAGCGAGTGACCGGCTAGTGATTTGCTGGAACTGATAGGGGGGATATTATCGCCAAATGCTTCTTTAATTGCGTACAATTCTTTTGAGTCACCAACGGGCGTGCTGGTACCGTGAGAGTTAATGTAATCCAGGTTTTCTTCGATTCCCTGTGTTGCCATCTGCATGCAGCGGATGGCACCTTCTCCAGAAGGGGCGACCATATCAAGACCATCGGATGTTGCGCCATAACCTACAATTTCTGCATAGATTGGTGCGCCACGCTTAAGTGCGTGTTCAAGTTCTTCAACGACGACTGTTGCGCCACCACCGGCGATGACGAAACCATCACGGTCGGCATCATAAGTTCGTGAAGCTTGTTCGGGTGTTTCGTTGTATTTGGTTGATAAGGCACCCATTGCGTCAAATAACATACTGAGTGACCAATGTTCTTCTTCACCGCCGCCGGCAAAAATAATGTCCTGTTTGCCAAGCTGAATTAATTCGTAGGCGTTGCCAATACAATGTGTACTGGTTGCGCAGGCAGAACTGATGGAGTAGTTAACACCTTTGATGTGAAAAGGTGTCGCTAAACACGCAGAAACAGTGCTGGCCATGGTGCGTGGAACCATATACGGGCCAACGCGACGAATACCTTTTTCTCTCAGTATGTCTGCTGCGTCTACCTGATTGGCAGAAGATGCACCGCCCGAACCCATAATGATGCCTGTACGAATATTCGAAACCAGACTTTCATCCAGTTTTGCATCATCAATAGCCTGTTGCATAGAGATATAGGCGAAGGCGGCAGCATCACCCATGAACCGTCTTACCTTGCGATCGATGTGTTCGGTGATATCGATATCAATACTGCCAGCAACATGGCTACGCATGCCAGCATCCGCATATTCCTGTTTAAATTTAATGCCTGAACGACCCTGTCGTAGTGAATCCAGCACGGCATTTTTATCATTGCCGAGACAGGAAACAATTCCGATACCTGAAATTACTACTCGTTTCATTTTGATACCTTAAAAATCTTCTGTTGACGTAAATAATCCGACGCGTAAATTTTTTGCTGCGTATATTTCACGTCCGTCAATCGACATGGTTGCATCAGCAATTCCCATAACTAGTCCGCGAGCGATGACACGTTTAATGTCTATTTGGTATTGAATGAGCTTGCCTTTAGGTAGCACCTGACCACTAAATTTAACTTCACCCACGCCCAGTGCACGGCCACGACCGGGATGCCCAAGCCAGCCCAGGTAAAAACCAACCATCTGCCACATAGCGTCTAATCCCAGGCAACCTGGCATAACTGGGTCATCTTTGAAGTGACATTCAAAAAACCAAAGATCTGGTTTGATATCGAGTTCGGCCTGAATTTGACCTTTATCATAGGAGCCGCCTGTTTCAGCAATGAGTTCAATACGATCCATCATCAGCATGTTTGGCGCTGGTAGTTGCGCATTGCCAGGACCAAATAGTTCGCCTCGACTACAGGTGAGCAAGTCTTCATAGCTATAAGAGCTAGGACGAGTGGGTGATTCCGAATCGGCAAGCATAATTTTTCTCGATAGTTATTACGGGTAAGGTGTTGATTGTTTTTATATTGTCTTTATTTTTAACGAGCCATTTTATCGGAAAATCATGTACGATGAAATGCTTTATAAGGTAAACAATGAAGTAAAAGCCAAAGATGGACGAAATTTTAATCATATTACTGCTTTTTAGCTCGATCTGGTACTGGTGGGATACGCAACAGTGTAATGAGATTGCGTTACAGGTCTGTAGGCAAAAGTGTTCAGCGGTGAATTTTCAGTTATTAGATGCGACGGTTACACGTGAGCGCAGTTGGTTGAGAAAGGGCGGTGGGTCAGTACAGATATGTCGTTTGTATAGTTTTGAATACGATAGTGGGGCGCCTTCGGGTTTTATTTATTCTCAGCCTGAGACTAAATCTGAATTTGGCGAGCGAGAGCAGGGCTATATTGTTTTGATTGGCAAGCAGGTTGTTGAGACGCACCTGGGTAGAGGCGGTGTTTGATAATTTTTTTGTAGGTGTGAATAAATTATCTGGAACAATTTATCACGTTAGCTCCGAAGGGGTGAGACATAGGAATATGCCTAATAACTTATTTACACGAACATGTATTTATTTTTAGCTTGATCTTTATGTTTGAATTCCCAGCTATTGGGATTTGTGTTTAGTACATTTCTACTTGTTTAATTACTTTAGCTTAGTGCTATCGCGCACCGCGGGCGAGTCACTTTTTGGCTGCAGCCCTAAAAGGTAACCCAAAAAAGCTGTCTTACATTGTTTGCCCCACTAGCAGTCAGAAATTTAGTAGAAATAATAAGAGCCAGAACCGCGAACCAGCAGATTAATTAATCTGTCATTCCCGAATGTTTTTGCCGGGAATGACAGTAAAATTGATGGCTAGCTGAATAAATACTTTTACCTACCAATACACCGTTTTTGACTTTGATCTTCTTTCCACCTCAGCATGATAACTCCACACCCAAAATGGGAACCCCTGCGTCTTTTTGCAGGGGCGCAGCTGATGCGGGCCTGTTACAAAACACGTCGTGTGTTTTTCCTTGCGGGACAGCTAAAAAGCTAAGCAAAATATGACATACAATAAAAAAGCCGAATTAACGGCTTTTTTATAAATAAGTTATGTCAAATCCTAAATCAATAAGTAAAAAATCGTTTATCAAAGTATAAACGTGCTGGGCGTTTTTCACCTTCAGGAATAACCTTGATATCAAACTTTAAAAATTCGCCGTCGCTGATTTTTGTTTCAGCGAGGTAATAAATTGCATTGCCTTCTGTAATTTCTTTGAACTCCAGTTGTTTCAACTGGCCGGTTAGATTACTGGCATGACCTGTAATGGTTGCATTAGTTGGTTTGCCCGTTGTGTTCAAGATTTTCTTTAAAACAGATATATTGATTAGAACACGATTGCTGGCGCGTGGAAGATTATGTTGTTTGGCAACTTCTGGGGAGATAGTGTCACTTCTGAATGCATTGTAGTGTATGACGTAATCACCAAATTCTCTTGAATTTTCCGCGTAGGTGTTCAAGCTGAATAGGGCAATAGCAAGAATGAAGAGTGCTTTTAATGGGTTGTTAACAAGATGCATACGGATTCCTCGTTGTGTATTCATTATTATTGTAAGCTAAATACATTAGCACAGAGCGTTGCTTGTGGTATTTATACTGGATTTGACCAGAAAACAGCCACAGCCAATAATATTACGCTTGTCCAATCTTAACAACCGTTTTTTTGTTATTTATTTGAGGCGACTCTGTCGAGAAGTTGCTGGCCTATGCAGCGTAATCGCCAGCCTTGTACGATATTTAATTTTGCGTCGATAGGGCTTGCCCCTGTTTCAGATTCTGTTGAATTAATGAGAATCAGGTTTTCAAGATCCTTTCGTGAACTGATGATTGCGCTGGATAGGGACAGTTCTTCTGCTTTATCGTTGACAAGCTGCTGAAGATTTTTTAGTTCGGCTTTTTGTTGATTGTCTAATACGCTAAAACGATTATCGGGCCATTCACTTTCTGGTGCTTGTTGTGCTGATTGTATGATTTCGATGAGTTGTTGTTTTTCGTTTTCGTTTAGTTGGTATTGGCTTCTATCACGGCTTATGATTATTGGATCAAGATAATTGATCGTTTCAGGTTTGTCGAATGCTAGTTGTATAAGTATGGTATCAGTTAAAATTTTTCGCCGGATTCTATCTTTTTGTTGCGCAAGTTGTTCACGCCATTCAGCAATGTACTGTACGATAATCAGCGTATTTTGACTGAGCTTTGTCGCACCTTTTACGCGTCGCCAAAGTTTTTTGACATCGACCTGGAAGTTGTTTTGATTGTCACGGAGGTTGGAGCATTCTTCAGTAAACCATGATTTTCTTCCAGCTTGCTGTAATTTATCATCAAGGATGTTGTGTAACTGATAGAGGTATAAAACATCGTCACCTGCATATTGAATTTGCTTTTCTGTTAGCGGACGTTGCAACCAATTAGTTCTGGTTTGTGATTTATCGAGTTGAATGCCAAGTTCGTTTTCGACTAGTGCAGCGTAACCAATTTGGTGATGATCGCTTAAAAAAGCGTTGGCAATTTGTGTGTCATAGATGTTGTCCGGTGTTTCGCCCAAATAATAATAGAGTACCTCCATGTCCTGCGAGCAGGCATGAAAAACTTTTTCTATGTTTTTATTTAGTAGTATTTCTTTAAGCGCTGGTTTGGCATCGAAGGCGACAGGGTCAATACATATAACGTTAGAATCAGTAGCAATTTGTACCAATGCAAGTTTGGGATAATAAGTGGTTTCTCGTTGAAATTCAGTATCGACAGCAATGATTGGCTGGTTAGTTATGTGATCGAGCATGGCATCCATGTCATTGGATGTTTCAATTAGAATAAACTTCATTTTGGCAGTATGTTGTTGTGAAAATTATATTTTTGGTTGGAGTAGCTCTATCTCATAACCGTCTGGATCGACAATAAAGGCTAGCAGGGTGGTGCCTGCATTCATCGGGCCGGGTTCGCGGATGATTTTACCATTGGCTTTTCGTATTTTTTCTGTGGCCTGATAAACATCGTCTACTTCTATTGCCAGGTGGCCAAATCCTGAGCCTGGATCGTATTCTTCAGTGTCCCAGTTATGGGTTAGCTCCAGAGCAGTATGCTGATTTTCGTCACCGTAACCTAAAAAAGCGTTGGTGAATTTGCCATCAGGGTATTCTTTTTGACGTAATAAAGTCATGCCAAGAATCTCAGTATAAAATTGAATCGAACGTTGTAGATTGCCAACGCGTAACATAGTGTGGAGTAATCGCATAATGGTGTTTGTATTATTGACCTGAATTTTTGAAGTTCGAATTTATATAGTACCGCATTTTTATCTGAGATGATGGTTAAGGTCTTATTATTCAATAATGGCTTTCTGCTATATGTAAACCTGTTTAACAAAGTCAAAAAATTGAACCGCAGAGACGCGGAGGCGCAGAGTTTTATTTTTTTGCAGCGTCTGCGGCGCTGTAAACAATAAAATATTTCTCTGCGCCTCCGCGTCTCTGCGGTTCAGTTCTTAAGTTTTTTCTTTTAAAGCTTTATGCTTGGTTTGCATGAAATCTTTATGTGGCACATGTAATAACTCAGCCAGGCGGCGTAGTAGATGTTCTTCGTATTTATCCAGTTCGTGATCTGCGTAGGCCAGTTTCCATAAGTCTTCTACCAGTGCGATTTTTTGTTGTTGTGAATAATGCTCATTAATTAATGAAGTGAACTGATAATAATCCGTGGCTTCATGTTTTTCATTATTTGCCAGATCAATCAATGCTTCTATTTCTGTGTCGCTTAAGTTGAATCGTTGTTTTAATAACAGTTGTAGCTTTTGTTCTTCCTGCTCGGTTACCTGTTCATCAGCATGTAACATTTCTACCATCAATGCGGCTGTTGCCATATGCAGGCGACGTTCAAGAGGGATGGTTTCTTCCGCGTTATCATTTAAGTATTGATTGAAAAATTTTTGTAACTTGGTAAACATAATTGTGGACGGCTTTGGGTTATTGAGTGTTATTGTTTGTGTTGTCTAATAGAGATAAGGCATATTCAATCTGTTGCTCACTGTAGCCATTAATTTGGTATTGGCCGATTAGCATCATGGGAACAGCACCCGAACCGTGTTCACGATAGAGTTTTTTTCCGATGACGGTATTTTCCATGTCGTATTCACAGTAGTCGATTTTATTTTTCTGAAAATATCTTTTTGCCTTATAACAGTAGCTACACCACCATGCACCGAGCATAATGACATCTGGGTCGCCGGCAATAATTTCGGGTGTGCAATCAATGGTGTTGACGGGTTCTTGGCGGCTGATGAAGATGAAGCCAACGACCAGAACGACAAAAAACATCAGTCCTTTTACATTTCGTTTGGGCGGTTTTGTATTTTTTTTTGTGGAATCGTTCATGATCCGTTATGACCTGATTTATGTTAACAGGTTCAGCCTAGCGTTGTGTGTAGCGATTTTGAGTACGATACTGGCGCTGGTATTGGCGTAATTGAGAAATGAAGTGACGACGGTAGTAGATGACGGCGCTGGAGCCATTCGCTTTTACATCAATGATTTTCCAGTCATTACCATTGCGACGCATACGAAAATCCAGTCGAACCGGCATGTTATCAGGGCGGTATACGCTGGCGCTGGCAAAGGCTTCAGCCGGGCCACGATATCGAGCTGGATAGAAACGAACGCGTGTGTTCTCGGCATCAAAACTGCCCAGGTGTTTAGATAAGCTGGTTAAAAAGGTTTCACGTAGATTTCGCTGAAAGTCAGATTTGTCGCTTTCGCTCATATTACGCGCATGGCGTCCGGTGATCCAGTGAGACATATTGTTGAAATCAAAATGCGGGATAATCTGGGTTTCAATAAAATCACGTAATTTCAATGGATTAACTCTGTTTGAGTTGCTACTGAATGCAGTGATTTTTTCCAGTGTGGTTTTGATGACATAAGTCGGGTCAGTCGGTGTAATAGATTCGTTTGATGATGGTGCATTGGCAATGGTCCACGACGAAACCAGCATGAAAGTGATGAAAGTGAAAAGGCGTAAGGTGTTTTGGGGTAAAACTTGCATCATCTAGTACCTGTCGTTTGGTCATCCGTCGATATGGATAGACGTGAAATAATAGCGTTATGATAACAGGAATTTATTGGTAAACAACAGGTCGGGTTTAATCAGGAGATAACTAGAAACAATGCTTGAACCGCAGAGAACGTAGAGAAAAGTTGACGGGTGCTGGCATGCACGAACTTTGTCATTCCGGCGTGCTTTTAGCCGGAATCCATCTGTCAGGTTAGTGTAAGTCTTAAACGTGGATACCAGCTAAAAATATGCTGGTATGGCAGTGTTTTATATTTGTTTTTACAGTGTCACTGCAGCCATTCAATTTTTTATATCCATTGGCAAAAGCAAGTCTGAGTTCTTACAACTTAATAAAATTTATATTTTGCGATGCGTTTTATTTTGACTTCGCCGGTTTTTCCAAACACGGTTACACGGGTAATGATCGGTGCATTACCCTGACAATAATTTTCGAATGGTGTGCGTCCTTTTATATCAAAGTCATCAAATGTAACGGTGAAGGCTGAAGATATCGATGTGCCGCAAGTGCCGCTTAAGTCTCGGCTGAATATCTGAGCGTCAATGGTAATGGTGTAATCGCCGGAGCTGAGTGTGCAGGTTTTAGTGATTTTTTTTGTTCTTACTATGCGAGTACGTTTTGTTTTACGTGTGATTTCAACTAAGTCCCATGGCGAATAAGTCCCGTCTTCATCAGAGTATTTATATGACGCACCTTCATCGCCCTTTAACAAGGAGTTGGTCAGCGTGATTATGTCGTCTTCAGGATTGCACTTATATGTAACCAGTGGGTAGATTGTTTCAGCCGCAGTTGCACCTGCTGAATAAGCAAAACTTATAAACAAACAGATTGGCGGTATGAGTCTGGTCATTTTTTTATTGGCAAGTCGTTTAACTCAATAGACTTGTTTTTTCCTTTCCTTGAATGATGTATTCATTCTAAATTTTGGTAGTGTACTAGTAAAGTATAGTGAAAGTCTAATATTATGCTTAACTTTCTGATAGTTCGGGTATAAATGGTAATTAGAATAGTTATGCACTACATATTTACCAGGTTCTATTGATTGTAATAATAATCGTACTTGTCCAATATCTCTTTCATAAAGGTCCAGGCTTCATTGTATGTCAGTCCACTTTCTTTAGGTATAACAATCTTTATGTACAATTTTTTCGGATGCTTCTTCTTCAGTTTGGTCAGTTTACTGTGCATTTGTTTATCTGAGACGATGGTGTAATTTTTTTCACCAATGCCTTTAAAGCGAATACGTTCTTTGCCTTTTATGCGCTCGAAATTTACGCTGACCACATATTTTCCTTTTGCGGTGCGTGCGGGTTTTATTAGTTTATCGTATTTAATCTTGAGTGAGCCGAAGTCTTCTTCCAGTGAGGCCATCTTGCGTGACTGGGTATTTCGTTCCTGTGTGACGATAATAATCTTCTGTCGTTTCTGTTCGATGTCAATGTTCAGTTGTGCGAGCTTGTCTTGCATGCTGGATATCTGTGAGTTCAATCGCATAATTTGATTTTCATTTTTATCGACAGCGCTCTTTAATTGTTCATTGTCCGTCAATACGATGATGATTTGACGATCTTTGTCTTCGAGTTCGACGTTGAGTTGATTGGCCTGTTCGCTTGCCTGTAACATCTGCATGCGTAACATCGATATTTCATTTTGTGCCTGTGCAAGTTGCTCTTCTAGGGTGGCGTTTTCCTGTGATGTGTTCTGGATGGTTTTTTCAGCCTGTTCTTCCGCTGCCATGCTGTTGCGCAGTTGATCAAACAATTCGCGATTTTTCACCATCAATAATATTGATGTCAGTAAAAAAATGATGACGACTACCATCATGATGTCGGTAAAGGATGGCCAGAAGCTTTCGCTGCTTAAATGCCCTCGACGTAGGTCAACAAATTCTTCGTTCACGATGTTTTCCGATTAGCCTGATGACAGGCGGAAGCCGTCGCGCAATAGTGATTTGATCTCTTCGATGTCGCCACTTAACCGCATCAGACTATCGGCATTGTTACCGGTTAATGCACTGAGGTTTTGACCGGCTTCGGCAAAATCGGCCTGCGTGCTAGCCATGACTTCTGCAGCCTCGCGTAATGCTCGTACCAGATTGCCGACTTCGTGCAACATGCTATCGGTCTGGTAAGTGAATCTTGGCATAATGTATAACGTGGTTGCCTGTTCGATGCCGCTGAGTAGTTCAGTTTGTACGTCGGTTAATTTCATATAGAAATAACCAAAAAATAAATAGCAGACGATGGCGGTCGCGGTGGTTGATAACGCAGTCGACATACCATGAATGACAATGCTCATGCCACTGATACCATCGGCGCTGTCGATGATGTCTGATGCGCCGAGTAATGCAATTGATAATGAGATGATAGTACCGAAGACGCCAGTAAGGATTAAAATGTTACTGATAAAACGAGGCAAGCTTAATCGTGTACTTTCTGTTGCTGATAATGTTGATGCGAGTGCGTTGTGGTTAACGGCAACATTATGCCTGCTGATTTCGAGTACAGATGAGTAGCGGTTGTGAATCAGGCTTTTTTTACTGATACGGTCAGTGGGTAAAATCTCTTCGTTCTCTACGTTTTTTATAAATCGCGCCAGTGCATTTTCTTCACGACTGTAACGTAGTAATAACGTAATGATTCGAAATACACCCAGTAAAAATAATCCTAGGATGCTGCCGTTAACGATATAACCGGTATTGGTCGCCTGATTTTTGATGTAAAAATTCAGTAAAAACTCGTGGTTGATAATGATTAAGAAACCAACCATTAGCGACAGCATCAAAAATTGGAATAAAACACTGTGGCTGTAGTTTGCTTTGTACTGAACCATGGTAAACCTGCTGTTCTGTTTTGAACAAGTAAAAATTAAGGCGTTATTGTACGCGCATAAGTGTAGCCGAATATTAGCACAAAGCAATATTCATTTCTGGCTAAAAGATAGTTAAAACAGGTGCTTGTGGTGTTTTGTTCGTTCTTGTTTCATTGCCATTTTCTCGTTATTTTGGCATGACGGCGAGGTGTAGCGGTATTATTTATGCACGCCAAAATTTATACCTATTGACAGACGGTGTTCGTGACTATTATTGCGACTGACTTCATGTCGTACGTCTGGTTTGAAAAATATGAAATCACCTGTTTCAGGCTTAATTTCAATTTTTTTAGAATCTTGATAAATAATCAGATTGCCTGAATCCTCAGGTACGTCTACATAATATACAGCAGACAGTAGTTCATCATCATCATCGTGTGTGTGCAAAGTTGTCGTTGACTCAGGCGGCATATAGTTAAACCAGTAACCTGCACGTAAACCGTCAACTTTAAGTATTTTTTGTGCGTGCTGAGTTGCTTCGTTTATCAGTGTGGATAGTTCTGAAATGTGTTTTTCATTCAGGTAGATGTTTTCGTATCGGTCTTCAAATAAGTGCGTTTTACGTACACCCAGATCGTTCTGATGTTGATGAAAACCTGTTTTTATTGCTGAATTGAGTTTATTCGATATTTTTGAGGTAATTTTTTGGTAAATAAGCATAATTTTTAAGTAGAAATAGAGTGGATAGCGTTAATTAAGTTTTGAAAATGTGACTTTAACCACAAAATTAGTATTAAATTTTGGTAGTAAATCGACGACGAATGGTTTTTACTATTAATAATTTCCAATAACTAATTGAATTATATATGATATTTGCCAGCTGCTTCTACCATTATATGCGTGGTCAAAATTGACAGAAAACTGTTAGTTTTGCTGTTGAGCATCTATAATTTCCCTATTCGGGAATATAGAATAAGTTCATCGTGATAGCGATTTGGGAAAATTATGCAAAAAAGTGATGAAAAAAAAGTGTTTAAAGTTATTTATTCAGGCCTGTTACTAAGCATAATCAGTACATACAATGTGGTGGCTGAAACGTATAGCGATAATATGACGCCATCAATTTTCAATGCAAACAGTCAACAACGTTGTCTGGATTGTCATCATAGTTCATTGGCGAGTGGTGCTCCCAGATCATTTGCTCCCCTCAATGTGGATTTTAATACTTACTCGCGTGCAACACAGAATAATGGTGCCTCTGGTTTTGTTCATGTTATAGCGAATCAGCGTGCTAATCTTGATGGTAATATGCCCCCGACAGGTACTCCTCTTAATGCATCAGAGAGAACACTGATTGGGAACTGGATTGCTGACGGTGCACCATTGTCAGCGGCCACGGCTGTGACCGATCCTGCGACGAGTATTACCAAAACTACGGCGAATTTACGTGGTGATTTTGATACCAATGTGCATGCCAATACAACGGTTCCCGGTTCGTATCGTTTTTCCTGGGGACCATCAATATTCTATGGTAATAATACAACGTCAACTGTACGATCTTCAACAGTAACAACGTTTAATCAGTCTCACGCGATATCAGGTCTAAGTTGTGGTACCACGTATAACTTCAGAGCACGTGCGACCAATGGTAATGGCACCGGGTCTGGCAGCAATCGTTCTTTTGCTACGAGTGCCTGTACGGCACCTGTTATAAGTGAAGGTGCTTCTGTTAGTCCAGCGCCTACTAATGAAGATACTGATCGAACATTTACGCTCAACAGGTCAGATGATGATTCAGGTACGTTGACCTGGTCGGTACAGACTCAGGGTTCTAGAGGTACATTTACTTTTGATACTCCGACTACTAGCAGTCCGGTTACTGTGCGATATTCGCCCACATCTAATCAAAACGGTTCTGATACGGCAGGACGAATTTTGGTCACTAATAGCACCACTACACTTACAAGTGTCATTATTGTAAATATGGATATTACACCGGTTAATGACCAACCATCCATTACGTCTACAGCGTCAACGTCTGCTATTGAAGGCGTATTATATAGTTATCAGGTCGTCGTAGATGATCCCGATGATTCTTTTGGTGCTGGCCTCACTATTTCATTAACAAATGCTCCTGGAAATATGGCTGTGAATTCATCAGGTCTGATAACTTGGACACCTATTAATGGCGATACTACATCCGGCCTGGTAACAGTGAATGTAAACGATGGTTTTGAAAATGGAACAGTACTTGTGACTCAGCCGTTTACTGCAACTGTTACCGCAACAAATAATCCACCTTTCATTACCTCGACTGCAGGTATCACGGCAACCGAAGATATTGAATTTAGCTATCAGGTGCAGGTTACTGATGTTGATGATAGTAATAATGGTACGGATCTTACTTTTACCTTGAATGGTGCGCCTGCCGGTATGGCGATTTCTGCTACCGGACTTATAACCTGGACACCAGCAGAAAATACGGCAACTTCGAATGCAGTCACTATTACTGTTGAAGATGGTGATGAGGATAACTCTACGCCGTCGACTACCAATAACGGTGAAGAAATATTTACAGTTAGTGTCACTGCGGTAAATGATTCGCCCATGATAACGTCAACGGTCGCTGCTCTGGATTTTCTTGAAGAAGATACATTTAGTTATCAGATTATGGCTAGTGACAGCGATGACTCCGGAATTGGAACGGGGTTAACTGCTTCATTGACACAAAACCCTGCCGGTATGACTGTCAGCAATACAGGGTTAGTCAGTTGGAGTATTCCGCGGACAGCTATTTTCAGTAATAGCATCAATGTTACTGTGCAAATTGTTGATGGCGGTGAAGATGGTTCCGTTGCAGCTACGCAAAATTTCACGCTTACGATAGACCCACCCGATACAGAAGTCGGTGGTGGAGATGGCGTGCCAGATTATTCTGATAACTGTCCTTCTGTTACTAATGTTGCCCAGAGTGACAATGATAGCGATACACAATATGTCGCAAATGCTGGTTTTCCTGTGCTAGGAGATGTCGATTCATCAGATCCGGCAACGGGTGGTGATGAATGTGACAACGATGATGATAATGATGGCATGACAGATGTTTTCGAGAATATGTTTGCCTTCCTTGATCCATTTGATAACACAGATGCTACAGAAGATGAAGATGGAGATGGTGTCTCTAACCTGGATGAATTTATAAATGGTACTTCTCCTAATGCGGATAGTGTTGGACCGAATGTCACTGCGCCAGTAGATGTTTCTTTGGATGCGACAGGATTATTGACAGCGGTTGAATTGGGTACAGCAACAGGCACCGATAGTAATGAAGGCGAAGTTTCATTATTTAAAGTTGCACTAAACGAAACCGTTGCAGACTGTAATGCATTATCCGATTTAGAAACAGATATCGAATCATTCCGTCCAGGTAGTCATACCATTACCTGGGTGACCTGTGATAGTGGTGGTAACCTTGGTAGTGATGACCAGATTGTGAATGTGAAGCCATTAGTTAGTGTGGCAGTAGGTCAGTCAATCGGCGAAGGTCAGGCAGTAAGTATTGATGTTGTGCTTAACGGTGATGCGATCGCTTATCCGGCGACAGTTGATTACACATTTGCTGGAACAGCTGTTGCCAGCGTCGATCACGATGGTGCTGCTGGAACAGTGACGTTTGCAGCTAAGGGTGAAGTCGGAACCATTGGTTTTAATACCACAAGTGATGGATTAATTGAAGATGATGAAACCGTGATTATTACTTTAAGTGCGCCGTTTAATATTGCGTTGAGTAATGCCATTACGCATACCGTAACCATTACAGAAGCAAATGTAGCGCCTCAGGTTTCATTGAGTGTGACGCAGCCAGCCGCTGTATTGGATGTAAATAAAGGTAATACGCTTTACACAGCTGATGGACTCGCAACAATCATGGCGAATGCAACCGATGGTAATGGTAATGCATTAACTTACGACTGGAACGCGACAGATCCAGCCTTGTTTGCTGCTGCGGTTGTCACTAATGGTCAGTTTGATTTTGATCCTTCGACACTGACTGTTGATACTTTCTATAAAGTATCGGTAACGATTAGTGATGGGCAATTACCGGTTACGGTTGATCGTTTGTTATTAATCAAAACAACAGAGGTTAATAACTGGTTGATAGGGGATGACGATGACGATGATGGTGTGGACAACCTTGCTGAAGGTTATGGTGATGAAGACGGTGATGGCATTCCAAACTATCTCGATAATCTGTCAACACCCGCTAACGCGATTGAAAATCAGACTGTAGACCTTGAGACCAGTATCTTAATCGAAACTAATCCTGGCTTGCATATCGCACTGGGTGAAATTGCTATTGCATCGGGTGCAACCGGAATATTGATTGGCTTACAGGATATAGTTGATCACGGTGGTTCAGGTGGGACAGCGGTGACGAATGCTGCAACCGATTATACTTTCCTCAGTAGTTTGCTTAACTTTGAAGTGTCTGGTCTGACTGAAGCGATAGTGTCAGTGGATGTTGCGGTACTGTTACAATCTGCGGTCCAGACTGATGCAGTGGTTCGTAAATATAACAGCGCGGGCTGGTTTGATTTTGTTGTTGATGACTTGAATGAAATAAGAACGGCGCCGGGTGATGCGGGTACTTGTCCGCAGCCAGGTAGTGTTTTGTATACCGTTGGTTTAACGCCAGGTCATTTATGTGTACAGTTAACCATTCAAGATGGTGGTGCAAATGATGCAGATGGTGTGCGTAACTTTATTGTTAAAGATCCTGGTGGATTAGCACTGGCGCCTGAACCTGAGGAAGAGGTGGGGGTAGGGGTAGGAGAATCAAGTAGCAGCAGTAGTGGGCGTTTAGGTTCAACCAGTCTGTGGTTTATGTTGGTGTTCATGATGTATACCGTTTACCTCTGGCGTCGACGAAAATTGTGTTGTGTGAGTCGAACAAAACAATAAATTTACCTGGTTCCCATGCTCCTGTGTGGGAACCTTCTATTAGATGCTGCAGATGTTTAAACCGTAGGATTATACACAGCAGCCTATGCGTTTTCATGCGGGAGCGCGGGAACGAGAAAAAATGGTTTGTCATTCTCGAATGTTTTTATCGAAAATCCAGACTTTTTAAGTTACTGGTAACGCTAGATCCCCGGCAAAAGCATTTGGGGATAACGACAATAAAAAAAATTACTCTGGTTTTCGCACATAGTGTGGGAACGAAAATAATTTATATGATCTTTGAAAAACGGTTATTATTTTCCTGTTCCAGATAGCGATCAAACTGCATGCAAATCGATCTTGCCAATAACCGCCCGTTTGACGTGATGATAAGTTTTGTATTTTCAATTTTGATTAGACCGTCTTCTGTCATTTTTTGAAGATTATTAAGTGAAGGCTTGAAATAGGCTTTAAAATCAATTTTCCATTTCTTTTCAAGTTTTATAATGTCCAGTTCGTTATTGCACATTAACTCGTTAATAACTTCGCGACGTAACACATCATCTGCTTCGAGTTCAATCCCGCGAAAAATTGGTATTTTATTTTGTTTAAGACAAGTTTCGTATTCGTCAATTGTGCGTACATTTTGACTATAGTTATCCCCGATACGACTAATGGCAGTAATGCCCATGGCAATCATATCGCAGTCAGCGTGTGTAGAGTATCCTTGAAAGTTTCGGTGAAGACTGCCTTCACGTTGTGCTTTGACCAATGAATCTGATTCTTTTGCAAAGTGATCCATGCCGATATAAACATAATCCGCATCCTGTAATTTTTCGATGCACAGTTGCAGGATATTTAATTTCTCTTCAGGAGATGGTAATTCGTCTTCATTGATGCGGCGCTGTGGTTTAAATATTTCTGGTAGGTGAGCATAATTATAAATTGCGATTCGGTTTGGATTTAATTCAATGGTGGTGTCCAGTGTTTCGGAAAAGCTACTTACTGTTTGTTTGGGTAAGCCGTATATTAAATCAATGTTAATTGATTTAAATCTAAATAATTTTGCATCTGCAATATGATTTTTAATTTGTGCAGTTGATTGTATGCGGTTAACCGATGCTTGAACCTTGTCATCAAAATCCTGAACGCCGATACTGATGCGATTAAAACCGAGGTTGCTAAGATTTTTTAAGCGTTGTCGGTCAACAGTGCGTGGATCGACTTCGATGCTGAATTCTATTTCATGATCGGCTGGTACATTAAAATTTTCACGGATGCATTTGATGATCTCGTAAATCTCTTTATCATCCAAAAATGTGGGTGTGCCACCGCCCCAATGTATCTGAGTGACCTGGCGATCTTTTGCGAATAATGCTCCCTGTAATTCTATCTCTTGCTTGAGCAGTTTTATATAAGGTGCAGCTTTAGATTTATCTTTAGTGATAACTTTGCTGCAACCACAGTAGTAACAGATAGTGTCACAAAAAGGGATGTGTAAATACAATGAAAGAGGAGAGGGGATCGGGTCTTCATTACTATGTTTGATACCGCCAATATAATCATTAAGATTAAAATCTGTAGTGAATTGGACAGCAGTCGGATAGGAAGTATAACGAGGCCCGGAGGTATCGTAACGGCGTATTAAGTCTTTATCAAAGACAATTTTATTTTCCATAAACTTATACTATTGAATTAATTAGCGTTGCCTCAGAAGGCTATGCTATAAAATATGGCGTTATCGCATCATGACTTATGTCAATAGAACAATTACTATTTCTGTCGTTATTTCCAATAAAAACATTCGGGAATAACAAACTATTTTTAATCAGATATTAGTGATGCCGGGCACGGAGTTGAGAACTAGCAGAGAACCAGTCTGATTAATGTTCTGAAAGATCAGGTATAAATAATCTGTTTCAGATTTTTGATGCGTATTTCTTTGTCTTTTTTATTTTAAAAAATCTCAGTTCAAGTTTTTTGCCGTGAGAGAGGATACATATTTGTTTCGGATAGCCCCGTATGCTGGTCTCTACCATGGTTCAACGAATGGTTTTTGGCGATACTTCAATTATAAGGTTCCCCTGAATTTTTATATCGTTAGCCTTTGATCACATATACCAGCTAAACCATAGGTATATGTCTAATTGTCAGGTAATAGCAGTGAGTAGAACAAACTATTCGTATTCAGGCACTATATTTTTTGTGGTTTTTCAGATAATCTGGAACGGATATATTAATTTCAGCTGCCACGTTGGGGCTTTTATTAACATAAGATAACAATACAAATTTAGGGGCATAAAAATGGCGGATCTTTTTTCTGATGAATGGATGAAAGCTTATATGGATGCGTGGAATAATGAACCAGCACTGGCTGGCGCACTGGCTAAAATTAATTTTAATTCTGTTATCGGGTATGGTTTTCAGGGTGATGATGGCCCAACAGGTGTCATTACAGTAGAGGATGGTGTGGTGACAGCGGCAGGTGCTTACAATGGTGAAGCCTTGAGTTGGGATATCCGTGCTAAGCAGGCAAGCTGGGATAAATGGCTGAGTAAGGGTGTCGGCATGGCTGGTCTTGGTATGGCATACACCACAGGAAAAATGAAATTTGTTGTTGGTGATTATATGTCAATGGCAAAAGACCCACGTATGGCAGGACCTTTTATCAAAAGTTTTGGTGTGATGGGTTTGGTATAGAATAGATTTTCTTAATCTATTTCGTGTTAAAAAAACCGCAGATTTCTGCGGTTTTTTTTAAGAAGTAATTTGCAAGTTCTGAAATACTTACGTTTTTTTAGACTAGGTAAACGTACACTGGCCATACTTAAACAATAGAATAAGTTCTGTCGAAGGTTCCGTCTTCTATTATCTGTAACAGGTTTCGGTGAGTGGCAGCTAAAATTCTTACACCAGCTGCAGTAATTTATGCAGTACGGATAACAGATATTAAAATATGGTGAATGACCGGCTACAGTCGTAAAAGAATTATTGTCACTACTGGAAAACATGGCTGTTTTCGAATGGTTAACAAACTAGTGATGATGGTGTTCCATAGGGATAAACAAACTACCGATGGCCATAACAATAATGAGTAGGCCGACGATTTGTCTGGCTCGCGTTGAATGTGCAAAGCGCGTAATCCAGGAAGTCATAAAACCGGCAGTGATTAATGTGGGTAACGTGCCGGCACCAAACGCCAGCATAGTGAGCGCGCCGAGCCAGGCATCGCCAGAGGTGAGCGCCCAGATTAAAACAAAGTACACCAGGCCGCAGGGTAACCAGCCCCAAATCAATCCGTAAGCCATCGCTTTGGGTATCGATGCAACAGGTACTAGTTTTTTGCCGATGGGTTCCAGTCGTTTCCAGATAGGAATGCCAAGTTTTTCAACCCGTGCGAGTTGTGGTAACCAGCCCGTTAGATAGAGACCGATAGCGACCATCATCGCGACACCAATGCCTTGTAATATAACGTGGCCCTGATCAAAACCAGTTGATTGCAAGATGCTGGTGCCGACAGCGCCTGCTATCAAACCAGCGGTGCCATAACTAATTAAACGCCCGATATTGTAGCTTAGTATAAAACTAAACAGTCTTGGTTTGTTGTTTCTGATTTCTACTGGCAGACTAAGGCTTAATGCACCAATAATTCCGCCGCACATCCCAATGCAATGAAGCGTGCTGAAAAAGCCGAGTAGAAAAGCAGAGGTTAATGTTATGGGGTCTGACATGAATGGCACTTACTTAAGAAAAATTTTATTATTTATTATCGAGTTCGTCATACCGGTATGTTTTTAGCCGGTATCCATCTAGTAGGGAGCATAATATAATCATTTTATACCAATCTAAAGTATGGATTCCCACTAAAAATATGCTGGAATGATAGTGAACTGCATGAAGTAAGTGCCATTTGGATCTGACATGATAAATACAATACTGAAGAGTTAACTTTGAATGGTTAACAGAAAATAATAAGTATTGAATATTAATACCTGTCTGAACGCGATGGCATTGGTGCCGTTTTTTCAGTTGAATCCGAGCCCGATTCTTTGCTGGAATTTGAATAACAACTGGTGATAATTAAAGTTGCGCTAAGTGCTAAGAAAAATAAAACTGATTTCATATTTTTATCCGTTGCTATAAGTGGGTTAATTAATGAGTTTTCCCCACATATCATACTCGTCCGTACTAGTGATTGTCACCTGTGTGATATCACCCATTTTGTAGTCATGTTTGTCAGGTGTGTCGATATAAACTAATCCGTCAATATCGGGTGCATCTGACGTGGTGCGCGCGATTATTTGTTTGCCGACTTCGTCGGAGACGATATCATCAATAATGACGTCACGTGTTTTACCGATATTTTGTTTGAGCTTGTTGGCACTGATGCCCGCCTGTTTTTTCATAAAACGTGCGACACGTTCTTGTTTTACTTCTTCAGAAACGGCACCCTCTAACTCGTTTGCTTTGGCGCCATCGACATTAGAGTAGGCGAAACAACCCACGCGGTCGAGTTGAGCTTCATCCAGAAAGTCGAGCAGTTCTTCAAAATCCTGCTCTGTTTCACCAGGAAAGCCAGCGATGAATGTGCTACGTATAGTAATGTCAGGGCATATTTCACGCCACTGTTTAATACGTTGTAATGTGTTCTCAGAAGAAGCGGGACGTTTCATGGCTTTCAAAATTTTTGGACTGGCATGCTGGAATGGAATATCGAGGTAAGGCAGAATTTTGCCTTCCGCCATCAACGGAATAATCTCGTTCACATGTGGATAAGGGTAAACATAATGTAAACGTACCCATATACCAAACTGACTAAGCGCTTCACATAATTCGGTCATACGGGTTTTCACTGGCATACCGTTATAAAATTCAGTTTTGTACTTTACATCGACGCCATACGCACTGGTATCTTGTGATACCACCAATAATTCTTTTACCCCTGCTGCGGCCAGTCGTTCTGCTTCAACTAAAACATCGTTAACCGGACGGCTAACAAGATCGCCACGTAGCGAAGGGATGATGCAGAAGGTGCAACGATGATTGCAGCCTTCAGAGATTTTTAGATAGGCGTAGTGCTTCGGTGTAAGGCGAATACCCTGTGGTGGTACTAAATCAATAAAGGGATCGTGCTTTGCAGGCAGGTGTTCGTGTATCGCCTTCATGACGTCATCGGTAGCATGGGGGCCGGTGACGGCGAGTACACTGGGGTGTGTTTGCTGTACGATATCGCCTTTTGCTCCCAGACAGCCAGTAACGATGACTTTGCCATTTTCAGTCAGTGCTTCGCCAATGGCACCCAGTGATTCTTCGACAGCCGCATCAATAAATCCGCAGGTATTTACTACCACTAAATCAGCACCTTCGTAACTCGGTACAATGTTGTAACCTTCAGCACGAAGTTGTGTGAGAATATGCTCTGAATCAACGGTTGCTTTGGGGCAGCCCAGACTGACGAAACCGATGTTGTGTGTTGTTGGACTCATACGATGATAGTGTTTAGAAAATGAACATTTTACCTTAAATAGAGGGTTTTAAGTTGTAAGAAATATACGAAACAGAGTTTACCTCGTTCCCATGCTCTGCGTGGGAATGCATAGGGTAGTGGATTAATCTACTTCCTGAAAAATAACGGAACGCGCATAAAGCGATGGTTTCTCTCTGTTGATTTATGCAATATAAAATCTATGCATTCCCACGCGGAGCATGGGAACGAGAAAAGCTTAATGAGTGATTTTGAAGAAAAATTTGGCAGCCTGAGCCGTGTGTATGGTGATGCAACATTACAGAAAGTACGTCATTTCCATATCTGTATCGTTGGTATGGGTGGTGTGGGTTCCTGGGCAGCAGAGGCATTGGCTCGTAGTGGTGTCGGTAAGCTCACTCTGGTCGATGGCGATACCATTTCTAAAAGCAATACCAATCGTCAGATTCATACGCTGGATTCAACCGTCGGTAAGGCAAAGGTGGATGTGATGCGAGACCGAATATTAGATATTAACGCGGATTGTGATGTGCAGGTTATCAATCAGTATCTTGATGATGATAGCTTGCGAGACATTCTTGAACGAGGTTATGATGGTGTCGTCGATGCCATCGATAGCATCAAATATAAATCTGCAATGATCTATTGTTGTAAGCGTAACAAAATACCTATTGTTGCTACAGGTGGGGCTGGTGGTCTGGTTGATCCTACGATGATAGAGATAAAAGACCTGTCACGTACCTGGAACGACCCTTTGGCCTCTGCCGTTCGACTGTGTCTGAGGCAAGTACATAGTTTTGCCCGTGACCCTAAACGAAGCTTTGGAGTGCCCTGTGTTTATTCTACGGAGCAGCAACGTTATCCAGATAAAGATGGTAATGTAGGTTATCAAAAACCCGGTGTTGCACGGTTATCTCTGGACTGTGCTTATGGTTATGGTTCGTCCGTTATGGTTACCGCTAGCTTTGGTTTTACAGCGGCCACACAGATACTCAATATAGTGTGTAAAAAATAAGAAATCGGTCGTTTGTCGTTGTCATAAGTCATTATTTTATAATTTAATATGCTGTAATTACGGTCACAAAAAGCTGTGATTTAAGTGGTAGAAATAAATGTTAGGGAAAAGCAACGGACGACGTAGTAAAGGTTCTGGAATAACGGTCTTGTTGCTGGCCTTGTTTTTAACTCAAAATTGTTTGGCTGGAAACGGCATCTCACTCATCGGTTTTGGACCGGACTCTGTTGCAATGGGTAGCGCTGACCTCACAACGGTTGACGATACCAACGCGTTAAATATCAATCCTGCCGCATTAACCAAAATTGAAAACTCCCAAGTTGATATTTATTTTGCAAGTGCAACGGATGTCAACAGTAACCATAAAGATATGTTCGGTAATGACATCGACGATATTGTCACTGGTGGCGCCTTCATTGATTTAGGTTATGCCCATAAAATTGATGAACAGTTAGCCTGGGGCATTGGTTTTTTTGTTCAGGGTGGTGTCGGTGTTGCCTTAGATGATTTGAATACTGCGTTTGGTACACAGGATGATATCAGCGTACAGACGCGTATCGTTCGATTAACGCCCGGTTTAGCATGGAAAGTTAACGAGAAACTTTCGTTTGGTGTGACAGCAATATTTACGTATGCAGATACTGAACAGAAATTTTTCCCGAATACGTCTTTCAACAATGCGGGGCAAAATTTTTTTGGTCAGCAAGTAAAAGATATGACTGCACAGGACTTGTCTTTTCTGATGGGTTTATCCTATGATCTGAATGCTACGACGACTATCGCTTTCAGTTTTGCCACTGAAGTTGATTTGGCTCTAGATGGTGGCAAAGCTATATTTGATATGTCTGCTATTGGATTAAATAAAGTGACATACAATAAAGTAAATATCGAAAGTATTAATCTGCCACAGCAGTTAGGTATTGGTATCTCACATCTGCATGATAATGGCTGGCTAGTCGCGGCAGAAATAAACTGGTTGAACTGGCGTAATGCTGCCAGAGCTACCAGCTTAACGGCGAAGAATCCTGATAACCCGAATGCGCCATCTGTAATTAATTCCTCGATGTTACTGGAGTGGGAAGACCAGTATGTATTCGCATTGGGTGCACGCTATCATCTAGATAATCAGCATAATTTTATGATGGGAATCAACCTGGCAAATAACCCTGTTCCGACTGAGAATATGAGTCCAATTACGTCTGCCATTGCGACAAAACATATAACTATGGGTTATTCCTTTCCCTGGAACTTGAACAGTTCACTGCACTTTGCAGCCGAATATCAATTGCCGGCAAAGAAAACATACACCAATCCAAATCAGCTATTTGGCGAAGACACTTTCATTGAGTTTAGTGTTTTAATACTGTATTTTATGTATTCACATAATTGGTAATGAATTTGCAAGTATGAACTCGCACGAGTGCAATAAACATCGAATAGAAACACTTTACGAAAATAATCGTTTTGGCTGGATTGGTGTCGTTTTTTTATTTGTAGTGATGTTGTACGTGATGAATGTGACATTTTCACCTTCGGCTTTTATCTATCTGGCATTAATCAGTATTGGTGCTGTGCTGCATATTTCAAATTTTTCAGCATACAGACGGGCGGTAACAGAAGTCGAATACAATCCCGCCACGTGGGCAAAGACCATGATGTTACTCAGTGCTTATAACGGGTGGGTATTAGGCAGTCTTCCGTTGAAGTACCTCAACTTGTCCAATTATGCGCATACCTATTTCATTACAACGATACTTGTGATGTCGATGTATGGTTCGTCTATCGTTGCGGGTTCATGCAAGCGTGTTCATGTTGCCTGGACTTTAACCAGTCTATTGCCGTTATCTATTTCTCTCACACTTTCAAATGATTCCGAATTAGTCATACTTGGGTTTATGCTGCTGTTGACGGGTTTGCCAACTTCTTTTTTATTAAATTATTTTTATTATAATATGAATGAAAAGTCGTATCGATTAAGAATGGAAAATCTTGAGTTGATCGATCAAGTCAGCGTAGAAAAAGAAAAAGCAGAAATAGCTAATCGTGAAAAATCTCGTTTTCTTGCTGCCACCAGTCACGATCTCAGGCAACCATTGCATGCGCTGGATTTGTTTTTAGGTGCGTTATCTAATACGAAGTTTACTGTAGAGCAAAATCAATTGCTCGATAAGGCGCAACGATCTAGCCAATCGTTAGCCGAGTTGCTTAATGCTTTAATGGATATGTCACGACTAGATGCGGGTAATATCGTAATAAATCGTGAGCAGATAAATCTTGAAATTTTAATGGACGATATCGTCAGTGAATTCAAACCTCAACTCATAAAAAATGGTATATCACTTCACACACATTTTAAACACGTTTCTATTAATTCAGATCATTTGTTGCTGAGTCGTATGATTCGAAATCTGATTACTAATGCAATAAAACACAGTGCGGCTACTAAAATGTTATTGGCTATTCGCACAATAGAAAATAAGGCATTAATCGAAATTTATGATAATGGTGTCGGTATACCAAAAACTGAACAAAAAAATATTTATTCGGAGTTCTATCAACTTGAAAATTCTGAGCGTGACCGTAATAAAGGTCTGGGTTTGGGCCTTGCTATCGTTAAACGCTTGTCTCAATTGCTGCAGTATGAAGTGGCGTTATTTAGTGAGCAGGGAAAGGGTTGTCATTTTAGAGTTAGCGTTCCACTTTCTCTAAAAGAACACAGTGATACACCATTACAATTAAAAAACAAACCAGAAGACGTATCGAATATTGACGTCAGTGGGCTTTTTATCATCTTAATCGAAGATGAAAATGAAGTGCGTAATGCCATGCGTGCTTTGTTAAAGCAGTGGGGATGTGAGTTATTAGCGGGTGAAAGTCTTGAGATGGTAGAGCAAGAACTAAATGCTTTACCGTATGATGCACCTGATCTATTACTGGTTGATTACAGGTTGCGTGAAAAGAAAACAGGGTTAGAGGCAATATTGGTGTTACGAAAACGATTTGATAAAAACATCCCGTCTATCGTGGTAACAGGAGAGACCAGTGAAGATATAGTTTCTCAAATTAAATGTGCTGATTGTGAAGTGTTAAATAAACCGGTATCAGTTGATGTGTTGAAAAGCTATATATCTGATATAAAGGTGAATCATTAAGTCTCTTAAAATTTACGAATTGCCAATACCTAATAATTCTTTTGCTTTTAAACCTGCCTGCATTCTATTATCAACATCAAGTTGCTTTAATAATTTGGTTACATACTGTTTTATCGTGCCTTCTGATAAACACATTTTTTCAGCAATGGCTTTATTACTTAAACCTTTTGCCAGGTGAGCGAGTATTTGTTTTTGTTTGTCTGATAGTGTCAATTTGTTTGAAGCGTTTGCCGTAACAGGAATATATTCTGCGCCTGATAATACCTGCCTTGCTGCAAGTAGTATGGTATCGCCAGGGGATGACTTGGTGACGTAACCTGACGCACCGGCATCAATGCAGCTGCGTATAGCGAGTGGGTTTTCATCGGCGGAAACAACCAGAAGCGGTGTTTTGGTTAAAAGGGAACATATTTGTTTTATGCTGACAGCACCTTGCATGCCTGGCATACCAAGATCCATCATCACTAAATTGTAATTTGATTGTTGTATTAACGTATTAACACTGTCAAAGCTATCTGCAAAATCAATATGTAAGTCGTCATCTAATTGTTTCAACCAGACTGCCATACTGTCTCGAAACAGACCGTGATCATCGGCAAGTAATAAATGCAAAACGGGAAATAACCTCAAGAATTTAACAGTTAAAGAAGTAAGGGTAGTCATTCTTTTGAAGAATACTAACCAAAGTTAATGCTAATAGCTAACTAAAGTTAATATTAAGGCATCATAGTGCATTCTATAATTAGGAGTATAACCATAAACCAGGATGAGTACTATGAAAAAACAATTGCGGGCATTATTTTTGACTTCACAGGTACTGCTGATATCGTCTTGTGGAAATGGTACAGCGGAAGATAATAGTAATACCGCACCGGACTCAGATGGAGATGAGGATGGCCTGACTTATCAAGATGAAACAGAGGTTTATTTTACTTCACCGGTATTGGCTGATACTGATGGTGATGGCATATCCGATGGTGACGAGGTAAATGAGTTGGGTTTTAATCCAGCCTCAAACTTATACAGGTTTAATCCATTAATTGCCGATCTTCCTTCAATTTCAATCAATTTTGAAACAGTGCCTGAACTGGTGCTTACATTTACGGACTCCAGTGGTACTGGAAGTACATTTTCTAATTCTACCGGCGGCGACAAAGTGGTGACTAGTTCGAGTGAATATACTAGCGGTATTTCCAGTACAGTCGCCGTTGAAACTTCAACTGAGGTTGGGGCAGAAGCAAGCACAACGGGTGGTAGTGTTTCGGTGAAGGAAACGGTAAAAGTTTCAGCATCGGTAACAGCAAGTTTTTCAGCGACTGAATCTCAGAGTACGGCAAACCGTGATACCTGGGAGGCAGTTACCTCAGATAATGATTTCTCTAGTCGGGCGACGGACGGTGCATCAATACGTATTGGTATCAGTATTGAGAATAATAGTAATCTAGCCTACTCACTGGATCATATTTCATTACTTGCAAGTTATATACAGGATGATTCGTTATCAAAACCAATCGCAACGTTAAGTTATGATAGTGCTGGTGGCAGTTTTCAACGAACCAGCTTTGCGCCGGGTGATAAAAGTAATTTATTGTTGTTCAGTTACGATAATCTTGATTTAGGTACTGCGCTAGATGTACTGAAAGATACGCGAAATATGATTGTTGAACCAGCAATTTTTGAACTGACAAACGCTGAGGGCGTGCCTATCGCATTTGACGAGGGTGAGGTGGATGCAAAAACTGCAGAAGTGATAATTGACTACGGTGTTGTTCGCCCACAGGAAATTTATAATGTTGCCATGCTGGGCAGTCTGGGTGAAGGCTCAATTACCGTTGATACTATTTTAGGCTCCATATTAAACGTTGAGTACGTTGACGCGAGTGGTCTGACCGAAGTTAGAGGTACAGGTGGTGACGCAGGTTCAAGGTGGATTATGCTGGTGACGCATAATGATGGGTTTGTGGACGATACATTACTTTATGATATAAAAAATGCAGCTTACGATTTAAGCGCAGTTGGACTCTTTCCCGGTGACAAGTTAAATATAATTTACTTGACGGATGTCGACGGCGATACGGTTGGTATACGTGAGGAAATATTAAATGGTACCGACCCTGAAAAAGCGGATACTGATGGTGATGGTCTTAACGATGATGTGGAGATTCGTAATGCTGTTTTAGTTAACGCCATAAACATTGTTGACCCCGCTCGTTATCCTGCATACGTGTTTTCTAACCCGCTCATTGTTGATGCAGACAATGATGGCCTTAATGATTTACAAGAACGTGACAAGGGAACTGATCCTAATAATGCAGATACTGACGGTGACGGAATCAGTGATTTTACGGATAGTTTTAATGGGCAATTGCCGATAACCGGTATTTTTTCGATTAAACCTATTGCCAACGATGCTATTCAGTTAACAGGAACGGCGACTGCTGAAGCTGGAACAACGATAGCATCGATTGATGTGGATTGGGGTGATAGCAATGCTGAACCACCGGCGACGGGTACAGCAGCATCAAGTTTAAATATTAATTTTACGCATACTTATCTGACACCTGCCGATGAGAATAACTCGACTGTTACTATCGTTATCACTAATAACAATGGTGATACGTCGACCTATGTCGGTGATGTGAAAATATTTCAGGAGCTGACATTTGTCGAATATACAACGGCATCGGGTTGGGATGAGAGCTTACATATTCGAGAATTGGTTGATGCCGATGGCGATGATGATCTCGATTTAGTTGGATTTGGTGGTAACGGTGTTGAGGTGAGTCTGTGGAATGGTGCGGATTTTGATGCAAAAAGTGACTGGCTGTCGGGGATTTACGGTTCTGCTGCCGGTGGTGGTAGCTACAGTAAGACCGAGCATCCGAGATTTCTTGTCGATTACGATGGTGATGGTTTAATCGATATCGTTGCATTTTCTGCAGGCGGTGTATTCTGGAGTAAGAACAGCGGCACGGATTTCGGTGATGAAAATGGTGTCAGCGATGGCGCTACATTAATTGTCAATGATTTTGGTACAAGCAACGGCTGGAATTCAGCTCAACATATACGCGTGATGGCTGATGTTGATGGTAATGGCACACCGGATATTGTTGGATTTGGTACAAGTCGTGTCACCACTTTTCTAAGCGGTGGTGTCAGTAATTCAATTATCACCGCGCAACAGACGAGTGCATTTACTTATGGTGATGGTTGGCGGCTGGATGTGCACTATCGCTTCGTTGAAGATGTAAATAATGATGGTCGCGCAGATATCATTGGATTTGGTTCAAGTGCTATTTTTGTAGCTTTAGGTCAGTCTGACGGTACATTTAGTGAGGAGAGTTTAGTGGTTAAAATCGGGGCGCAGTCTTTTACCGATTCAACTGGCTGGGATCCGGCTGTTCATTTAATTCAGTTCGAAGATGTGAACAATGATAACAAGTTGGATATTGTTGGCTATGGTGGTTCAGCGATATTGGTCATGATTAATGAAGGTACTGCAGGCAGTGTCGCTTTTGCTGACCCTGTTGTGTGGAGTAGTCAGTTTGTTTGGAGCACTGGTTGGCAACTTGCAGGTAATCGAAACCCTAGATTTATTGCTGATATAGATAACGATGGTTTTAAGGATGTGACGGGCTTTGGTGCTAGTAGTGTACTTTCTGCTAGTAATCAGCTTTCGCAAGGTGAAGATGAATTTGACAGTAGTCTATTGACAATTACATCTAGTATCGATACGAGTGCAAATTGGCAGTCAGGTGGATTGTATAATAGTCGTTATGTTCGTGACGTGAATAATGACGGACGTGCTGATGTTCTGGGTTTTGGTAATGCCGGTGTAATCACTCAGCGGATGCCGGTGATAACGCAACCGGTTGAGCAGTAAAACCCTTTAGACTTTATTCGCAATCTCGATCAAGTTCTGGTCGGGGTCGCGGATATAAAATTCTAGTGTTATCGGCATGTCTTTTACGGTAAGAGCTAGATGGTTGATGTGAGAGATTGAGAACATGGTTATTTTTTTTCTGTAGGTGCGAATAAATTCACACCTACATGTAATAAAAATATTTATTATGTGTCATTTTTTAAAAATATCATAAGGAAAAGCAGTATTAACATAACCACCCATGCCCCAATATAGAGAAATCGAGATTGTTTGGCCTGATGTGTTTCTAACCAAGTTCTGGGTTTGATGCCGCGAAATAAGAACACCAGATTGGATGACAGGTTGATGCATACGATATTTACTGCCAGTAATAATGCCGCACCGAGAGAGTGATTGTATTCACCAATACTGAGCATTAAGCCGATAGTGACGGCTGGTGGCATTAACGCTACCGCGACCATTACACCTACCAGAACACTGGATGTGCCACTGACCAGCGAGAGTGAGGCGGCCGCGCCAGAGGCAAGTGCGATAGCCGTGCCTGAATAGGCAACATCGGTTCGAGACATTAATTCGATGCTGTCAAACGTTCCGGGCCAGAGCAATCCTATGCCGATGGAAAAAAGAATGGCGATAACTACGCCGACAAAGATTGTTTGCAGCGCTTCAATAACCAGTTTTTTTTCACCCAGCGATACACCTAGGGAAAAAGCGATATTCGGTCCCAGAAGTGGTGCGATAACCATGGCACCGACAATGACAGCTAAGTTATTTTCCAGTAAACCGATTGCAGCGACGATGGTAGATAAAATAACCAGCAGTGTAAAATTGCTATCGAGCTGTGCGTCTTTTTCTACCTGCGTGAGAATTTCTTCACGTGTGTTCATCAATGCTGCTTTTTTATTTTCTTTTTCTTTGGCTTTTATTTCAGCTTTTTCTTCTTCGCTTAAGTCTTCGGGTTCGAGCTCATGTTCTACTGGTTTAGGTAGTACGGTATCAAGCGGGATAATTAATACACGGTAATTCTCAACATTGCTGAGCAGGGTCTGCAGGGAATCTAAAACTTTTTGACGGTTTTTTGGTTGGACTAAAAGACGGGTGGCGATTCTGCCAGTTTCATCACTCTGACCAAACCAGACATCTTCGACATCATGCTGTTCGGCAATGCTTAATATCGTGTCGTGGTGGCCGGTGTCGGCGATGACTTCAATTATCTTCATAGCGGTCGATTATATACCGGTAGAAGATATCAATGTATATGCTCTGGTACTTATTGGGCAGATATCAGTGGAGTGATTACAGGGTGCTGCTGAAAAATAGAACAGTCATCATCAAAGCAATTGAGACCACTAGTACGCGTGGAATCATTAAACATATGCCCGGTAAGTCAGTACAGGGTTCTCGTCGTTTGCAATTTTTGCAAATTTTCTTCATTAAATACTCCGCAATAAGTGGACTATTCCTGCACGTGTTGCCTCTGCCTTTATTGTTGGCAAAGGCCTGATTCGCCAGGGTCTTCTATCGCTTCCGTAATCGCGCATACTAAAGTATTCAGTTCATCCGTACTGATACTCTGCATCACCTTGTTTAATAGTTAGGGCAATACCTTGGCATAAACATGACGACCATCTTTAAGTTGTATGGTTATGCCAGCAGTATGAATATTTTTAGCTATATCCATTAATTCATCGTAGTAATCCTCAAGTTTTTCGAGGGTCGCTTCGTTTGAATCTTCAGGCAGTTTAACGGTAAAACACGCTTATGCACAACTAAATATTAGTCAAAATCCCTGCCTTTGAGTCAGCTTTACCAAATAAATAACAGATGGTTTTGTATTTTTAAGTTGGTTGCAACTTTCAACTATTTTTAATAATTAGTCACTTATTCTGTTTTTCTATTATTTAACCGGACACTAGTGACACAGAGCATGGGAGCGAGAGCTTTATTCACTCAGTAGTGCATATTTTCCAGGCAATAAAAAAGGCGATGATTGCTCATCGCCCTTAAAATTTACTCCAGCCTCCTAGGCTTATTCTTGTATCCGTGTTCTACCTACATGTGTATGTAGTGGGTATCTGTTGTAGCAAAAGTTTATTCTATTTTAGTCCCAACTCAAAGCACCACCGGTCTGATATTCAGTGACCCGTGTTTCAAAAAAGTTTTTCTCTTTCTTAAGATCCAGCACTTCTGACATCCATGGGAATGGATTCGTCGCGCCGGTGTATTGTTCAGGCAAACCAATCTGTGAACAACGACGGTTGGCAATAAATTGCAAATATTCTTCAAACATCGGTGCATTCAAACCGAGTATGCCGCGTGGCATGGTGTCTCGAGCATACTGTGTTTCAATTTCAACCGCATCGCGAATAAGCTCAACCATTTCCTGTTGGAATTTTGCTGTCCACAGGTGTGGGTTTTCGATTTTTATCTGGTTGATTACGTCGATGCCAAAGTTCATGTGCATGGATTCATCACGCATGATGTACTGAAACTGTTCAGCGACACCGGTCATCTTATTACGGCGACCCATTGACAAAATTTGTGTGAAGCCAACGTAGAAGAAAATACCTTCGAATACCACATAAAAAGCAATCAGTTCGCGTAATAACTTCTGATCGTTTTCAGGTGTGCCGGTATGGAAGTTAGGGTCAGCAAGATGCTGTGTGAACGGTAATGCCCACTCAGCTTTGCGTGCAACAGAAGGCAATTCGCGATACATATTAAAAATTTCGCCTTCATCTAGTCCCAGTGACTCAACACAGTATTGGTAAGCATGTGTGTGCACGGCTTCTTCAAAAGATTGGCGCAATAGATACTGGCGGCACTCAGGATTTGTGATGTGTTTGTAAACAGCGAGTACCAGGTTGTTGGCTACCAGTGAATCTGCGCTAGCAAAGAAACCCAGATTACGCTTGATGACAGTGCGTTCATCATCGGTAAGACCATTAGGGTCGCGCCATAACGCGAGGTCAGCGGTCATATTAATTTCCTGTGGCATCCAGTGGTTGGCGCAACCATCCAGATATTTTTGCCATGCCCAGTCATATTTGAAAGGAACCAGCTGATTTAAATCGCAGCGACAGTTGATGATTTTTTTGTCATCGACCTGAATGCGTCTGGCACCCATTTCGATTTCTTCCAGACCGGTACCAGTCAGGTTGGTACTAGCAGCAGGCAGGGTGTTCGTGTCTTCTATAATAGGATTAACCTGTGGTGCGGCACCTGCGGTTGACATGAGTTGTTCGTTGGTAACAATGCCGTCACCTGCGTGAGGCATGTAAGTTGCTGTCTCTTCTGCCACAGCCGTTGCATGTGATGGAATGGGCGTGATATCCAGTGTGTCGCTCTGTGCAGTCGATGTTTGTGCTGGCGCAGATGCCTGCTGTTTAGTCTGGGTTCTTTCCAGTGTTTGCTCGTTAATAATATTATTGTTATTTTCGTCAGCGGCACTGATTTTAGTGTCGTCGGTTTTGTTAGCAAATTTTGCGAAAGGGTCTTCCCAGTTGTTAAGCATTTTAATTACCTCAATGATGACTGCGTATTTTTATTATTTATTTTATTACTTAATTTTATTATCTATAGATTGCTTTATAAAACAACATTATTTTATAGAACTGTTTATAGATTTTATTTTTTGTGTAGTGGTTTTAAAAATAACCACCAAGGTTTCAGTGCGCATGGCGTTATTGCGTGCCATGACGATCTTGCATTGTTGAAGCCAGCTTGTGTATATTTAATACAGATGCCATCGTGTTCGCAAAAATATGCCGCCTTATTCTGGTTTGCCTGTTGCTGGTTAAAAGGTCGATTAAAATAATTCGTATTCAATCCGTTCTGATTTAATTTAACTAGTTTTAACTTAGCAAGTAGGTTCACACTGTCACCTCTTTATTATTATTTTGTTTTTATTGTTTTATTTCTTTTCCACTTCTCGTTTTAGTTAATGTTGTCGTTATTAAAAAACAGTTTATTGGCAAGCGTCGCAATCCGGATCCAGTATTGAACAGGCCTTTGGTGCTGCTGACCCGGGTGCTGCTGACCCAAGTGTGACCGATCCGACCCCTGATGCTTCTGCTGCCGTTTCAGTTGTATTACCTACAGCGTTAAGACCACTATTGCGACTGCTATCCATGGTTGATTTTTCAACGTGGGTTGCACCCATAGAGCGCAGATAGTAAGTGGTTTTTAGACCGCGTATCCATGCCAGTTTATATAGTGCGTCCAGTTTTTGGCCATTGGGTTCAGACATATACAGATTGAGCGACTGGCCCTGGTCAATCCACTTTTGACGGCGTGACGCGGCTTCGACTAACCAACGTGCATCCAGTTCGAATGCGGTCTGGTATTGTGTCTTGAGATCTTCTGGGACACGGTCTATTTGCTGTACGCTGCCATCGTAGTATTTCAGGTCATTGGCCATGACTTCGTCCCAGATACCTCGATCGCGTAAATCTTTAATCAGGTAAGGATTAACCACGGTAAATTCACCAGATAAGTTCGATTTAACAAATAGATTCTGATAAGTCGGTTCGATAGATTGACTGACGCCACAGATGTTGGAAATGGTTGCAGTCGGTGCAATCGCCATGGTGTTGGAGTTACGCATGCCGACGCGTTGAACGCGGTCGCGTAATGAATCCCAGTCAAAAGTATGGCTGCGATCAACATCCAGATAGTTACCGCGACCTTCTGCAAGGTAGTCCAGTGAGTCGATGGGTAAAATACCTTTGCTCCACAATGAACCTTCAAAAGAAGAGTAACGACCGCGTTCTTCAGAAAGGTCGGTAGAAGCTTTAATCGCATAGTAACTGATGGCTTCCATGGTGCGGTCAGCAAACTCAACTGCTTCTTCACTGGCGTAAGACATACGTTGTTTATAGAGCGAGTCTTGGAATCCCATGACACCCATACCAACCGGGCGGTGGCGTAAGTTAGACTCACGTGCTTCCGGTACGCTGTAGAAGTTATAGTCGATGACGTTATCTAGCATGCGCATGGCAGTGTTGATGGTTTTTTCTAATTTCTCAGTGTCTAGACCGTTATCATTAATGTGTGCAGGCAGGTTGACCGAGCCTAAATTACAAACCGCTATCTCTTCATCATTGGTGTGTAACATGATTTCGGTACAGAGGTTGGAGCTGTGTACCACGCCAACGTGCTGGTTGCTGTATCGCAGGTTGCAAGGATCTTTAAAGGTAACCCAGGGATGACCTGTTTCAAATAACATGCTAATCATCTTGCGCCACAGTGTTGCCGCTTTGAGCGTTTTGTGAACACGCATCTCACCATCGACAGCTTTCTTTTCGTAAGCCACATAAGCTTTTTCGAATTGCTTGCCGTACAGTTCGTGAAGATCAGGAGCCTCATTCGGTGAGAATAAAGTCCATTCTTTATCTTCAGCAACACGTTTCATGAATAAATCGGGAATCCAGTTTGCGGTATTCATGTCGTGGGTACGACGGCGATCATCACCGGTGTTTTTACGCAGGTCTAAAAACTCTTCGATATCGATGTGCCATGATTCTAGGTAAGCGCACATTGCGCCTTTGCGTTTACCGCCTTGATTAACCGCAACGGCAGTATCATTAGCCACTTTAAGGAACGGTACAACGCCTTGTGACTTTCCATTGGTGCCTTTGATGTGCGCGCCCATACCGCGAACACGTGTCCAGTCATTGCCCAGACCACCGGCATATTTAGACAGCATGGCATCGTCTTTGATTGAGCTGAAAATACCGTCCAGATCATCGGGTATGGTTGTCAGGTAACAGCTGGATAACTGTGGGCGTAATGTGCCGGAGTTAAACAGGGTAGGGGTTGAACTCATAAAGTCGAATGAGGACAGTAAACGATAAAATTCGACAGCACTCTCTTCACGATTAATTTCATTGATTGCCAGACCCATAGCAACACGCATGAAAAAGGCCTGAGGCAATTCGAAACGGGTGTCTTCGTGATGGATGAAATAACGGTCGTACAGTGTCTGTAAACCCAAATAGGCAAACTGATGGTCACGTGTAGCATCCAGTTGTTTACCAAGGAAATCCAAATCGTATTCACCGAGACGGGGGTCGAGTAATTCAACATCAATTGCGCGTTTGATATAAGCATCAAAATAACCGGCATACTGTACTTTTATTTCTGCTTGTGTGGCATTGGTCGGTTTGTTGTAAACAAAACTCAAGGCTTCGGTACGCAAGTCGTCGAGTAATAAACGTGAAGCGGCGTAACTGTAGTCAGGTTGTTTTTCGATTAAAGTGCGTGCGCTCATCACTAACATGCGCGCGACGTCTTTATTGGGTACACCATCAAACAGGTTACGTTCGGTATCGTCGAGAATAGCTTGTGCATCAACATCGGTTAGACCTTCGCAGGCTTCGGTAACAATAGCGTGTAGACGTTTGTTATCCAAAGGCGCTGTGGTGCCGTCTTCCAGTGTGACATTAATATTACTGGTAGAGCTGTCGCCAGATTGTTCGGCTTCTTCAGCACGGGCACGAGCATGCTCGTCACGGTAGATAACGTAAGCACGTGAAATCTGTTGATGGCCACCACGCATCAGTGCCAATTCGACCTGATCTTGAATATCTTCGATGTGGAAGGTGCCACCATCAGGAATACGACGGGTTAATGCCGCGGTTACCATCATGGTTAGATTTTTAACAATTTCATGGATGCGGTTGCTGGCTGCAGCGTTGCCGCCTTCCACAGCCAGAAAGGCTTTTGTCATCGCAATTGAGATTTTTTCAACATCAAAAGCGGTGACCTTACCGTTGCGTCGAATAACGCGAAATTGACCGGGTGCGGTTGCTGCGATGCTGGTTGAGTCGATTGCTGATATTTCAGGGTTGGTGGGTGTTTGTGCGACCGGGTTTTTAGAGTGCACGTCGTGTTCTTTTGGTGTATTTGCCTGCATTGCCCTTCCTGCGAATGTTGGTGTTGCTGTTATTATTATGGTGACCCCTTGCGGCGTCACTATTCTTGAGCGGGTTTGTTGTGCGGATACTATAGGGTGTGGTTGGGTTCTAAGTCAAGCACTATATGTTGTGTATATAACGGTGGAGAATAATCGGAAAAACTGTGGATAAGTTGAATATATTTAATGATTTCCGATACTTAATAATTTTAGTAAAGCAGTGAATTAGAACATAAGGAATTGCCCATATAGAAAATTTTTGGGTTAATGATAAAGATTAATATATGTTGTATCGCGAGAGCGCACTAAAACAGAAAAATTGGCATCTTGTTGGTCGAAAAGTAAGGGCTCGTTGAGCAATAATAATAAATTTTTTTTATTGTGCCGAAGCAGATTAAATTATGCAGATTTCGATATTAAAAATAATATTGGTAATGCGGTATTAATGCTTTCAATTATGACCAACGATCGTAAAGCGGTAGAGTTATTGCTGAAAGCGGGTGCTGATGTTAGAAATAATAAACGTGAACAGGCAATCAACCTTGCCAAGATGATTCAGGATAAAAGATTATCAAATTGATTAAAAGACATAAAAAAGAAAACAGCTTATTTGATATATTTTAAATATTGATGGAACCTTTTGCTGACTGTGGCGTGTAAACATATAAGGCGCAATTATTGCGTCATTTATATTAGTCAGGAGTGTAATTTATGAACTTATCAGTAATTATTAAAGCAGCTTTATGCGCGACAATTGCCACCGGAATGGTTTCCTGTGGCAGTAGTAATGGTAGTGACTCATCGACTGAAACCGGTAATACCGTGGTCGGAAAAATTATAGGTTTCGGCAGTATTATCATGAATAACGGTGTCGAATACGAAACAGATGGATTATCTGACTGTGATGTCGATGATACGAATGTGGCAGGTGTATGTGAAGATGATTTATCTGTAGGTATGCATGTCACCCTGCGTACTGATGATAATGGTGTTGTTACCGCGCTTAAATATGATGATGAACTGGAAGGTGTTGCCAGTAGCGTGTCAGGCAGTAATGGTGATTTCACCTTTGAGGTTTTTGGTGTAACGGTATCAACCGTTAATCCTGATACGGAATGGGATGACTTTAGTACCAATCCACCTTCTGCTGCTGAGTTAGATGGTGCCAACGTCGAGATTAGTGGTGAGTGGCAAGGCAATATGTTGGTCGCCAGTTATGTAGAAAAGCAGGAAAATGGTGATTCCAGTCATGAAGTGAAAGGCACCGTAGGTGTCTTAACGGGTACTAACTTTACATTAACGCTGCGCAATGGCATTGCTATAGACGTCAACGCCAGTGCAGTTGACCAGTTGCCGCTAGCGGGCGAATTCGTCGAAGTCAAAGGTAATTATAATGACGCGAGTGGCATATTTACTGCTACTGAAATCGAAAATGAAGATGAAGACGATTTCGACAGTGATTCTGAAGCAGAGATTACCGGTACCTTACTTGCAGATGCAGGAAGTTCGACGGGATTCTCTATTGGTAATACAGGTGTAGACATCAGTGCTGCACCGGGTTGTAATAATCTTGTTGGATTAGAAGTAGAAGCCAAAGGTCGTTTTGATGTCGATACCGGTGTGCTTGTTGTAGAGGAATGTGAGAATGAAGAGGAAGATCTGGAAGCGAAATGCCAGATCAGTAATGTAACCGTTGCCGGTATCGATAAACCCAAAGTCGGTTCTGTCGAGTGTGCATTCCCTGGAACAGTGGGCGGCCCGATTGTTATCAACTTTAATGATAGTCCGAATCTGGCTATGTTTTCGGATGATAGTACAGCCAGTACCTCAGATCTAACTAATTACAGCGCAGGCGACTGTGTCGAAATCAAGTTTAGTCGAGATAGTAATGGTGGTTACGATGCAGGTCTGATAAAGCAGGAAGGGAATGGTGCGTGTGATTCCTATGATATAGAAGCCACAGTAGATAGTTTTAATGATGGCGTCGATATAACAGTACTGGATATTACGTTTACTGCTAGCCCGACTAGTTATGACCCAGTAGGTAGTAATCTGACATTAAGTCCGGGTGATGAAGTCAAGATTGTAGATATCGATGGTGATGGCAATGCGGATGAAGTTGAAGCGGATGACTAGATAGTCTAAATTACTGCTTCATATTAAAGCGAGCTGTATTCATACAGCTCGCTTTTTTAATTAACAAAATAAAACACAGAAGGTTATTTTTTTTGTTGCTTTCTTTTTTTAATCAGACTTTGATTAATCGGGCCGGCTGTTTTTAGGTAGGCTTTGAGTGAAATAATTTCATCAGAATTTAACTGCGTTTTTTTCAGCACTTTCGGGATGTGTTTTTCCCAGTTTTGTTCAGAAATTTTATCGACCTGTTTTGCATTATGACAGCGTGTGCAAAATTCCAGATAGATATCACGGCCTTTTCGAAGACGTGAGGCTTCAGTTGCTGAAATGTTTGCTTCTGAAATAAACAGGCTATCAACCGGTGGTGCTAAAACTTCTATAGCCGTACAGCTAGCTAGAAAGGATAGACCGGTGGCAAGGATGGAAAGATAGACAATCGCTGATGTTTGTTTCATTTTTAATCCGTCTTTTAAATATATTTGTAAAGGATTACTTGCAAATAATTGATGTGGGTTTAACCCTATATCATCATTGCGCAGTAATTTAAATTTAGCCCCATCACTAAGTACACGGTGACTGAATGAAAAGGGTTCCTTTTGGACAAAATAATTATTCGATAGAAATTTTGAGATGCAGGTGTCGCTATCTAATCTCGTGTATAGTTGAATTTGATATGAGTATTGTTAAGCTTTTTAAATCACGACAGGTACCTGCTGACAGGTTCGAACGACTGGTTGCACCGCATGTAAATACATTGTATCGATTTGCCTTTCGATTATGTCAAAACGTTGATGATTCAGAAGAGCTGGTGCAGTTACTATTAACGCGTCTTTTTTCAAAGCTGGATACACTTGAACAGGTCGAGTCCCTTAGTCCCTGGTTAACGCGTTCTATTTATAACTTATACGTTGATACCTATCGTAAGAAGCAACGTACACTTGCCATAATTAGTCCGGAAGAAATGCCGGAGAATATCGTTTCAGATGAGAAAACACCCTACGAAAATACTGAACTGACACAAGACCAGGAAACCATAAACATTGCGCTACAGCAACTAAACGAGCGGCAACGTCTTGTGATACTGCTGCATGATGCAGAAGGATATACATTGACTGAATTGTCGGATATTCTGCAGACACCCATTGGTACATTAAAGTCTCGTTTGCATAGAGGGCGATCGCACTTGAGAGAATTGACTAAAATGGAACTAAATGGTGGTCAGGGTCGTGATATAGATAGAGAGGAGATGAGTTGATGAATTGTAAAAATGTACAGAATACTTTAAATGATTACATTGATGGCACTTGCTCGAATAGTGAAACGCTGGAAGTTGAGGCACATTGTCATTCTTGTGATACATGTTTAGCTGAGCTTGAAAGTTTGCAAAATATACGTAATACCTTGATAGATTTACCGATACCACCGCCCACTGATGATTTTGAAAAACGTGTTATCGCGTCAGCTATTAAAGAGGCACAGGTTGTAAGTCATAAACCTTTAATACGTAGATTATACCCGTACGCGGCCGCAGCCATGATTTCAGTTGTTGTTATTTTTATGGGCCTGTTTGATGAGCCAGCAAACACCGAAGACGCGCCATATATTTTCTCTGTAGGCAATGATGTACGGACACTCAAAGTCGCTATCGATTCAGAGCAGGCTATTGATTTAGTAAGGTTGCGAGTTGAGATATCCGGTAATCTTGAACTGGCCGGTTATGGTAATAAAAAACAAATAAGCTGGACAACAAATTTACGTGAGGGTGCCAATGTAATCTCTTTACCGATAATCGGTATTGCTCATGGCACGGGTGATATAAGGGCGCACGTTTTTCTTAATGGCAAAGAAAAAATTATGCATATACAAACTCAATATAAAGTACCGGATAGCGTTTTGTTCCAAAACAGTGAGACATTACAGGGATAGACTGGATTGAACTCTGGGTTAGTCGTGGTGAAAATATGAATAAGTTATTAAAAAAACGTTTTGTTATACCTGGTTTTCTTCTGTGTATGTGTGCCCCCTCGGTGTTACTGGCATCACCGGATGATCTGGATGAAATAACGATTCGCATTATTGATAGTGACGACCTTATTATTGATGCGCATACATTAATATTGCCAACGATTGATAACAACGGACATGACCGCAGTGTAGAAAATCACTCGTCTGAAGAAGATGACAGGTCAGGTGATGGAGATTCTGAAGGTAGTGGTTCAGAAGAAGATCATTATTCAAATGAACCGGATGAGCATGAAGGGGCAGAAGACCCAGAGGAGCAGGAAGAGCCCGAGGAGCCAGAAGAACCTGAGGAGCCAGAAGAACCCGAGGAGCCAGAAGAACCCGAGGAGCCAGAAGAACCTGAGGAGCCAGAAGAACCCGAGGAGCCAGAAGAACCAGAGGAACAAGAAGACCCAGAGGAACAAGAAGATCCCGAACAATAATTTGTGTATATTTTCAGCATGAAACGAAGACTTTATGTCTTGAGTGATTTATTTTAATTCGGAATAAGTATTGAGCTTTTGTACAAAAGATACATGTGTAATAATTAATACTTATGAATTTTAAGTGTTTGAAGCCTGCATGTTCAGGTGCTCTTTTCTTGTTGGTGTATTCGACGTTGTCTGCGGCAGCATCAGTTGAACCTGTCCAGGCGAGAGAGTTTTCGAAGAATTTAAGTCTTGCTGTTCACGAATATGAACAGGAAAATTATGCTGCGTCAAAAGAATATTATGAACGGGTTTTAGTGCAGGCGTTGAATCTAAATAAATCGACGGCATCTATTTATTATAATCTCGGGTCGGTTAGCTATAAATTAGAATTATATAACGAAAGTGAGCGTTATTTTAAAAAACTCATTAATCATCCTGATTTAAATGCCGTCGCTTATTACAATTTGGCATTGATTGAAAACAAACGGTCAAAGAAAAAAGCAGCAATTAATTTTTTTTATACAAGCAAAAAACTCACAACAGATAAACAGCTATCACGTTTGATTGATCAGCAGTTGTTCAAAATTTCAAAGAAAAAATCTGAACGTGCCAGAAAAAAAACAATGCAGGACTGGTATGCATCCTTTCGATTAGGGACGGGTTATGATTCAAATATCAGTTTTGCACCACTGGAGATTTCATCTAATAAGTCCGGTGATTTTATCAGAGGAATCGGTATATTTGATAAGCGGATAGCGGGTGAAGGATACGGTATAAAAAAATCAGCACTGTATGTGACTTCATTAGTTTTTTTATCCAATTACTATTCAACAGATTTTAATGATTATAATCTTTTTGATATCGGGTTGCGATATCTTAAGCCCATCAATAAGTGGCGTAATGCTTTCGAATTTAACGTTAAAAAAACTACCTATGGACATCGTGACTATCAACGAATATATTCTGCAACATTGAAGACCAGGAAAAAACTTAAAAGTGGTGATACCTTGAGATTAAGGTATCGTTATGAAGAGGTCGAGAGTCTCAATGTTCTATTTAATTATCTCGAAGGAAGCAGGCAGAGGTTAAGAGCCGGCTATCAACTTAAATGGCCGGCTGAATCAGTTTATATGTGGTATGAACTGGAGCTTAATAATCGGGAAAACACCATTAGGCGTAACTATTCACCCACTCGAAATACGCTGCGCCTTCGTTATGAGAAAAAAATTAACATAACTAATAAAGCCTATGCAGAAATAGCTTATCGAGATAGTGACTACGATTCCACGCCAACTCAGGATAGACAGGACAAACGTAAAGATTTTTTACTGGCATATGTGAATGATTTGGCTGCAGACTGGCAACTATTGGCTCATTGGCGTTTCACCCATAACCGTTCAACTGAATCTATATTTTCTTACGATCGACACGTTGTTATGTTGAATCTTAGGTTTACATTTTGAGTGCGGGTTATTCTCGATTGGTTTATTGAGTGTCTAGCTTGAAATGTTTGGATACCTGATCAATACCATTAATGATTATGGTTAATACATGTACCCCTGAATAGTACCTTCGTGTTGAAATTAATTTAAAAGAAAAGTATTTACTGATGTGTTTTTCTTTATCTTTGTAGTCTGCTTCTGAAATTTTAAAAACTTTACGGCTTAGACTACCATTTGCTTTGACAAAGTCGATAGCAAATTCGATGCGGCATTTGCCAAGCTGTTTTTTCTGACTGTTTAATGTGAAAGAAAAGCTGAGTTTGTCACCCATTGCAACTTTTGATTGTGTGTTGAAATGATTAACTTTGACGTGCTCTGCTTTTGCATATCCAAATAACGATAAGGTTTTTTGGTCACCCTGTTTTAGTAATGTACGGCAGGCATGTTTGATTAATCGATCTGTATTTAAATCTTTGCCTAGCCATTGTTGCGCCAATGAGGTGACGATTTTCGGATTGTCTTTAGCAATGTCATTCAAGTTGTTGGCAACGCTGCGACGGACGTACTCGCTATCATCAAACATCAATATTTTTAATACAGGTAACACAGGTGCAGGTTTTTTTTTGAAGACTGGTAGTGAAATGGCCCAGGGTAGTCGAGGGCGACAACCCTCTGATGCCAGACGACGGACGTGGTGATTGTCTGATTTGGCCCAGCTAAGCATCTGTTTCATCATGCGTTTTTCGTCTTGCAGGATGAAGGCACGGACGGCGAATTCAGAGCTGGCGTATTTCGTAAAATGCGCCAGTGCATCAATTGACGTATCAAAATCATCCAGCCCATAACACTCTACATAGTCCTGAAAGAACATATATTCAAAACCTTTGAATTTTTCTGCCACAGGTTTTAGAATTTTGATGGATTTTTTGTAGTTTGAGGGTAAATGCTGATGCAAGGATTCAGTGATATGACGCATACGTTGTTTTAGTTCTTTATCTTCCCAGTATTGATCGAACACCTTTTTTTTAAACGATTTTTTATCGAAAGCGGCGTGTTGTTTTTCAATCTCGCTAGCAAGATTGTTGAGCAGTGTTTTGTTATAAAGATTTTTTAATGGTTCCATAAGAGGGCAGTGAATAGCGAATAGTAAGTAGTAGGATTTTGTCATTGCGAGCAAAGCATGGCAACCTCCTGTAGGCGACTCAATCGCTTAAAGAAATGGCCATGCCTCACTTGCAATGACGACCTAACTATTTACTGTTCGTTATTCATTGAATTATAGCGGGCGTTGTAACCAGCGTATCTTCCATTTTTTAACATGTGGTAGATACTTTCCGTATTCATAGATTGCTAATCCGGTCAGAATTAACACGGTGCCTAACCAGACATTACTACTAATGGTTTCATCGTTCAAAAGTGAGCCCAGTAATAAAGCGGTAACCGGCGTTATTAATGTGATAATCGCAACACGTTCGGGAGCTAATCTTTTTAACAGATAAAAATACAACGGGAAACCGACAGCCGAACCGACAATACCCAGATAAATAATCGACAGTGCTGATTTCATGGGAATAGTTTCGGGCCAACTACCGGACACAATGCAATTTAGAAAAAACAGTGGCAGTGCAACGGTAATACTGCCGGCTGTAATGGCAATCGGGTGAAAATCCGGTTGTTGCTGCTTTAGCAGAACCGCACCGATGGATTGAGTGCTTGCTGAAATTACAACTGCGGCGATACCTAGCATGGCGTAGGTTGAAATAGTTACGCCTTCGAAAAAAACCACCGCTAATCCAAGCAAACCGATCAACATGCCGCTGATGCGCATGTTCGATAGCTGTGAGTCTTTTAATATATACGACGCTAAAACACTGGTAATAATGGGCGATAGACCAAATACCACTGAGATCCAGCCACTGGGAATGTGTTGCGCGGCCCAGTAAACAAAACTCATCGCCAGATACAGTGTAATTCCGCTAATCAGGTAAATGCGTCGCGCTTTTTCATGCCAGGGGAAGTTAATCTTCATTGCGCGCAGTAGAAGCAGTAACGCGACAAGTCCGATGGACATACGTGCTGCTACACCAAATTGAAAACCCACATCGTTGCCGCTCCATTGGATGGCTAATGGTGTGGTGCTCCAGATAAGAATGACCGTGAGGTATGAGATTGGGACTGACACTTTTTTTACTCCTTTATATCGATTGTTGATTTCATCTGCATTAGTACAATATTTGGTGATAATAAATAGGTCATTCTCGACAAAAGCATTCGGGGATGACAATAAAATAAGTCGTTTAATATTTCTAGATAACAATTTTATTTAATTGGTACCGCCATCCTTGGCGATACCATTACATTCTGTACATACATTCTTTCTGTACATAAAAAAAGCCGCTGTTTTAGCAGCGGCCTTTGGGATTCATTGATATCGGGTATTTGCTACATTAATGAAAAACCAAAAGGCCAGCGTGCACGTTTCCAATGGAGACGGACATTTATACAAATGGCGGCGAGTAGGTTGGTGGCATTCATCATGCTTTGATAGTGATTTATTTTGCTATTGTTGTCAATTGGTAATTCAAGTTTTTAAAAAATAAATGAAAGTTGTTTAAGGATGGGTGGTCGTTATTAAGTTTTTGTTATAGGTAGAGCACCATGCTGAAATGACGGTAATACGATGGGCCTTTCATTTTTAGAAGAGTGTCGCGAGCCGAATTTGGACTGAGTACAAAAGACGCGGAAAGATTCAAAATATTTAACCGTGTTTTTTAGTATTACTAATACTAAATTAGTGTCTTTACAAGGAGTGATAGTTGGCACTGTATTTACTTACTAGCATATTATTAATAAATAAATTTGAAAGAGGCTATTATGAAAGACTTTACACACCTGGTTGGGCTGGTTGCGGGGCGTTTTAACTAATTCGTTAGATGGTCAGTCGAAATGAATTAGTGTTGCTTGTTGGGCGCATCGTCATATAATGACGATGCGCTTAATAAGGAATAGATAAATGACACTAATAAAAATACTATTTGTTACACTCGTGTTAGCCGTTGCTATCACTTATTTCTCCTTGCATAAAAATAAAGCAAACCTATTCGAAGCCCCCGGGGTGGTCGAACGCCTGCAGATATTTTTAAAAACCAATTCAGCTAAAACATCGGCTAATCATCAATTTAAAGAATTGCGTACGCCGCAATTTGAGATGAATTCGGAACGGCTATATAAAAGTGTGCTAAGTGCAGCGACTAACTTAGGTTGGGAAGTGCTGACCTTTGATCGTGAAAATCAAAATGCCAATTTTGTTGTGTACTCTGATGTATTTCTGTTTGAAGATGATATCTATGTGCAAGTACAATACATTGACCAAAATCTATCATCGTTACATATTGAGTCGCACTCACGAACGGGTCGAGCAGATTTTGCGGCGAACTCGGGTCACATACAGGCGTTGATTAACGAGCTTAAGTAGTTCCTTGCTGTCTGTTAGTGGCCAGAAGCTAACCTTTAAAGAGTTAAAATCAAAAAACCTGAACCGCGGAGACGCGGAGGCGCAGAGAAAATAAATACGATTATAAAAATGTTGTCATACCGGCATGTTTCTGGCCGGTATCCACGTCTAAGACTTGCACTAGCCTGATAGATGGATTCCGGCTAAAAACATGCCGGAATGACGAAGTTTATTTCATTCCCACGTTCCTGCGTGGGAGCGAGATCAAAATCATTAAGTGATTTTTTAATGTGTACTATTGGCCAGAAGCTAACCTTTAAAGAGTTAAAATCAAAAAACCTGAACCGCGGAGACGCGGAGGCGCAGAGAAAATAAATACGATTATAAAAATGTTGTCATACCGGCATGTTTCTGGCCGGTATCCACGTCTAAGACTTGCACTAGCCTGATAGATGGATTCCGGCTAAAAACATGCCGGAATGACGAAGTTTATTTCATTCCCACGTTCCTGCGTGGGAGCGAGATCAAAATCATTAAGTGATTTTTTAATGTGTACTATTGGCCAGAAGCTAACCTTTAAAGAGTTAAAATCAAAAAACCTGAACCGCGGAGACGCGGAGGCGCAGAGAAAATAAATACGATTATAAAAATGTTGTCATACCGGCATGTTTCTGGCCGGTATCCACGTCTAAGATTTGCACTAGCCTGATAGATGGATTCCGGCTAAAAACATACCGGTATGGCGTTGTTCGTTTACATCAATAACAATCGACTCTTCTCTGTGCCTCGACAATTTCTCCTGCGTTATTCTAGTTACGGGCATCCGGCCCTAATCTGTGGTTCAAGTTTTTAAAATTCTTTTACGTTTTTTTGACTGTCCGTTTTGACCGGTTGAATCCACCGTCGGTAGCAGTCAAATTAATTTCTGACGTACACTTTCTGTCTGTTTAATTAAACGCTCTTTGTTTTCGTCGGGCACGGTTTCTAACTGATTAACACGTTGACTGAAACTAGCCGTGTCTTGCAATGCTCTTTCGATAACGCTTTCACTCTGTGATTTACTCAAGCCGCAACTTTTAGCAAAGCGGTGAACCGCCTGTTTTAACGAAACTGGTTCATCAAAACCATCCGGTGTTTCACCGTAATCTCCAAACGGCATGACGCTTAACATATCGTGTTGTGCATATGCGCGCATGGGTGCCGGGTCGTAAATTTTAGAGAAGGCTTTAACATCGTTGCAACAGGTGATTGACAGATTTTCCAGGTGCAAGTCACCGTTACCGGTCAGCATTGCCATGATTAAACGTTTGAACAGGTGTTGTTTCGCTGCGCTAATATCATCGACGATATTGACCGGCGTAATATCTAAAGCCTGTGCAATCAAATCGTAACGGTAATCATAATGATTGTTTAGCGGAACACCGGAAGCAAGTATGGAGTACAGGCTTTCACTACACATAGGCGTGTTATTTTGATCACGATCAAAACGTTCGATGGCGAGAGCGGGCATGCCTTTGAATGAGCAGCGCCAGTAACGCGGCACATCGTAACCAGCTTCGCGGTGCATTTCTAAGGTCAGCATTTCCAGTTCGATGATACCGGGGTAGCGTGTGGTCTGTTCAAATTTTAAAACCACATCGATAATGCCCGGTGTTTTTTCTCGTGTTGGTAAACCGATGCGACCGTCCCAGCCGGATTCGGGGATGGACAATAATAGTTTGGGAATGGCGCCACCTACACTTGGCGTCGGGCCGACTGTGCGAATGAAAACTTCGATATCTTCTTCGAACCAGGTCATGAACTGTTTTAATGAAAAACCAAGTTCATCGGTTAATTCCAACAGTTGATGTTTAGGCGGGTGGTCGTACCATTTTTCAGCTTGTGCATCGGTTTCAAAAATATCGAGATGACCGATGCCACCATGACCGGATACTTTTAATATTTCCCAGTCAGCATCGAAGCTTGTCATGTCTTGTGCGTTGAATGAGGTTGCATGTTTGGTTTGCAGATATTTCAATGCCAAATTGCGTTGAAAGTTATCGGTTTGCCGCGGCGGTATTAATGACTGAATCGGTGGGAACAGATCGAAGGGTGTTTTACGGTCACGGCTGATGGTGCGGTTACCATAAAAAGTGGGGGCGTACACCATGCCCATGCCGGGAAGGTTTTGTTGCAAAAAATCTTCATCGTAAGTGAAGCGGCATTCTTTATCGGTGACGTAAAGACGTCCCATACGGTTAGCGTTGCCGCCAACACGGGTCCAGATTACAGCTTCTTTATCGGTGCTCATTATATATAGTCAAGGTTTGGCTTTGTCATCGCTATCTTTATCCGTCGCCAGGTGTGGGGAACAGGGTGCCTTCCTGTACTTTATCTGCCACGGGATTATCCGGAACCAATTTGCAGGATAGGCCTACAATCTGCGCCAGCTGTTGCATGGTTGAGAAACGCAAGGTGGAGTTCTTTCTGGCTCGTGACAGGGTTTCCTGTCGAATGCCTGCGCGGGTGGCCAGTTCGCCCTGGCTGATTCCCTGGGATTTGGCCAGAATAATAATTTTATTAATAATGTCTGTTTCTGTCATATTTGATGTAAAAATCATATTGATGCCTCAATAATAGCCATTTTGATGTGAAAGTCAATCACTATATATTGATATTATAATCAAATAATGAAAGTTATATCGTATTTATTGATAATTATATCAAAATAATAGGATTTAATGATTTTGTATCGACTGGGTTACGGGTATTAAGAAAATTTTCGCTATTAGGTATGTTGATACTTGGTATAAATTTTATTTATGCCTTGGTAAGCATATTTATACCTCGGTAAGTGTGATTAGTGATAGCTATATACGGTTTAATCCATTAGAATTCGCTCCGTTAAAAATAATCCTAACATTTACTGATACCGAGGAGTTTCACGTTAATGATTACCAACAACCCTTTCGCTGAACTATCAGCGACCATCCCAGAATTTGCAATGCAAGCCTATGTTGTTGCAATGTTCTTCCTTGTTATCGGTGGAACTGTGCTAGACATGTTACATAAAAAAAGTGCACAGTATTTCTTCGAAAATGCAAAAAAAGCTGAAAAAAGTGCAAAGCGCACGGTAAGCGGCGGCGAGAAAATGTCAATAGCGGTGTCTACTTTAACCAGTGAAGTGCTAACTTCTTCTGAGTTTCAGAACACACGTCGTCGTATCTCTCACCTGTTTACTATGTACGGCTTCATTATTTTTGTTGCCAGTACTGCCGGGTTGATCTTCGGTTACGCTTCAGTTGATGCGGCTACACCAAGTTGGCTGGCTGCTGCATGGCACCTTGGCGCAGCATCACTGTGTATCGGTGGTTACTGGTTCTGGTTCTTCATTAGAGTCGACGTTGCTTCTGAAGGTGTTAAATGGTACGACCTGCGTTTGGCTGACTTATTCATCGTGTCATGTCTAATGATGGCGACATTTGCTCTGCTTTGGTCAGGAACTATGGGCGGCGGCAATCTGAACACACTGTTCTTTGCTCTGTTTATTGTGGCTAGTACGACTCTATTCAGTACAGTTATGTGGTCTAAGTTTGCTCATATGTTCTTTAAGCCTGCTGCAGCGTACCAAAAGAAAATCACCCGAGCAGATGAGTCGAGAGAGAATCTACCGGCTGACTTCGATCTGACCGACCCAGCTGTACAAGCACAATTTCCTGATATCCCACAATACATGGGCACTAACCCGCCTAACATGGGTGCGGGTATCAGACGTGAAAGTTCAAACCATTACTAACATTTATTAACTAAGTGTTTATTAACTAATTTAGAATAAGAGAGAATTAATATGCCAACTTTTGTATATATGACTCGTTGTGATGGTTGTGGCCAGTGTGTAGACATCTGCCCATCTGATATCATGCACATCGATAAGACGCTACGTCGTGCTTATAACATTGAACCTAACATGTGCTGGGAATGTTATTCCTGTGTAAAAGCCTGCCCACATCATGCTATTGATGTACGTGGTTATGCTGACTTCGCACCACTTGGTCACTCAGTACGAGTACACCGTGATGAAGAAAAAGGCACTATTGCCTGGAGAATCAAATTCCGCAACGGTAAGAAAGATTTCGATCTACTTGCGCCTATTACAACGAAGCCATGGGGTACATGTATTCCTAAGCTAGCTAATGAGTCTGCACCTGATGATTCAATGCGTAATAGCCATTTGCTTTACAACGAACCTAAATACATTCAACTTGATAAAGATGGTAAAGATAGCCTCCACACTCTTGAGTCGAATAAACTGTCACTTAAAGCTGGGGTTTACTACTAATGGCTTATAAAACGATTATTGAAGACAACATCGATATCTTGGTTGCTGGTGCAGGCCTTGGTGGTACTGGTGCTGCATTTGAAGCAAGATATTGGGGCAAAGACAAGAAAATTGTTATTGCTGAAAAAGCAAACATCGATCGTTCTGGTGCGGTAGCACAGGGTCTTTACGCGATTAACTGCTACATGGGTACACGTTTCGGCGAAAACAATCCAGAAGATCACGTACGTTATGCACGTATGGATTTAATGGGTATGGTTCGTGAAGATTTAGCTTTTGATATGGCTCGTCACGTTGACTCTGCAGTACACCAGTTCGAAGAATGGGGTCTGCCAATCATGAAGGACGCCAAGACTGGTACTTACCTTCGTGAAGGTCGCTGGCAGATTATGATTCATGGTGAATCATACAAGCCTATCGTTGCTGAAGCGGCAAAAAATTCTGCTGATAAAGTATTCAACCGTATTTGTGTTACACACATTCTTATGGACGACGCTAAAGAAAACCGTGCTGCTGGTGCAGTTGGTTTCAACGTACGTACAGGTAACTACCACGTATTTAAAGCAAAAACTGTTATCGTTGGTGCGGGTGGCGCGTCTAACATCTTTAAACCACGTTCTGTTGGTGAAGGTGCGGGTCGTGTTTGGTACGCACCATGGTCATCGGGTTCAGCATACGGTCTTATGATCGACGCTGGCGCGAAAATGACTCAGATGGAAAACCGTATTGTATTAGCTCGATTCAAAGATGGTTACGGCCCTGTTGGCGCGTACTTCTTGCATCTTAAAACATACACTCAAAACTGTAATGGTGAAGAGTATGAGTCTAAGTGGTTCCCAGCTCTAACTGAAATGGTCGGTAAAGAATACCTGGATACAGAAAACCAGCATTTCTCTCACAAGCCCATCCCAACTTGTTTACGTAACCACGCATTCATCAATGAAGTGAATGCTGGCCGTGGTCCTATCCATATGGTAACAATGGAAGCATTCCAGGACCCACACCTTGAGGAAATTGGCTGGCACAACTTCTTAGGTATGACGGTTGGTCAGGCAGTACTTTGGGCAGCGACTGATGTCGATCCAAAATACGAGAACCCTGAACTGACAACATCTGAGCCATACGTAATGGGTTCACATGCTACAGGTTGTGGCGCATGGTGTTCAGGTCCTGAAGATGTCTCTCCTGAAGAGTACTTCTGGGGCTACAATCGTATGACAACCGTTGAAGGTATGTTTGGCGCGGGTGATGCTGTCGGTGGTACACCACATGCGTTTTCTTCAGGTTCATTTACTGAAGGTCGTCTAGCGGCTAAAGCAGCTTGTCAATATATTGATGACGGCAAAGCTGAAGGTATCAATGTTTCTCAGAAGCAGATTGATGACCTTAAAGAGAAAATCTACAAGCCAATGGAAACTTACACTGTAGGTCGTAACGAAATTGTTGCGGGTTCGGTTAATCCTAACTACATCAACCCACGTCAGGGTCTTGATCGTCTACAAAAGATGATGGATGAGTACTGTGCTGGTTTTGGTGTTAACTACATGACCAACGACAAGCTTCTAAAAATCGGTCTTAAGAAAATGAAAATTTTCGGAGAAGATTTAGAGAAGATTGCGGCTGAAGACATTCATGAGTTATTACGTGCATGGGAATTGAAGCATCGCTTCCTTACTTCAGAAAGCGTGTTCCAGCATACTTTATTCCGTAAGGAAACTCGTTGGCCTGGTTACTACTACCGTGGTGACGCGATGAAGCTTGATGATGAAAACTGGCATGTATTGACAGTTTCTCGTCGTGATCCTAAAACGGGTGAGTACACTATGGAGAAAGCGCCTTGTTACCACCTTGTGGATGACGAATAGAGTTAACCTGTAAAGGCTGGCTCGCAAAGGCCAGGCAAATAACAGCTAAGAATCTTTAGCTAGCTACAATTTATTTGCGTTAAAAAAGGACCAGCATTTGTGTTGGTCCTTTTTTTATCTATATTGGATAATATTGAATAAACAATAAATGTTTTATAATGGAGAAATTATGAACATTCTTGAAAAAACAGATGAAGAGATCTTAGAGCTGGCTCATCCTATGTGGGCAGATCTTGTTAAGTTCTCAAATGAAGAAAATTACGGTGCTTTTACCCGCAATTTTTCTGCAAAAATGATGTTGGGTGCAAACGAAGTTGAGATGGGTAAACAGTTTGCCAGAAGCGAGCTAACAAAAAACCTGTCTGAAAACTATGATTACCTTGGCATGATTCGCCGTGGTGAATATGTGACTGTGCTTTATAAACAAACCAATAACAAGAAAGAAGGTGAATGGCTCGGTCGATTGGTTTTAGGTTATGAAGAAGAAAAAGTGAAAATTTTTGGTGCCACACTCTTTTAATAGAAATTTAGTTAAGTTCATTATGTTCCTTCTCCCTCTGGGAGAAGGTTAGGATGAGGATAATTTTTAATCACGGTCACCTCTCACCCTAACCCTCTCCCTGAGGGAGAGGGGATTTAAAGTAGGCAATTTTAGTTATGTCAGAAACAATAGAAAACGAACTATTCGTTGAATTAAATTATAAAGTCATCGATGTGAAAACGGGTGATGTGCTCGTCACTATTGATTATCCGCTGGGTTATGTTCATGGTGTCAATGATGTTTTGTCTGAAGATGTGACTAAAGAACTGGCCGGTAAGAAGGTTGGTGACATCATCGAAGTACCGATTGATACCAAACAGTTATACGGTGACAGAGATGAATCGTTGGTGTTTACTGATCGTATTGAAAATGTACCGGAAGATTACCGGGAAATTGGTATGACTATCACCATGGAAAATGAAAAAGGCGAACCCAAAAATTTTATTGTCACTCGCTTTGATGACGAAACCTTGACCGTTGACGGAAATAACCCACTTTGCGGTCGAGACGTTGTTTTCTCGTTGGAGGTTTTGAGTATACGTGAAGCGACGGATGAAGAAGTCGATCTTGGCGGCGCAGTTGGTGCCAACCCCGATCTTGATGAGATTCTTTCACAGTGATGCTCTCCCAATGAAATTCTCTAATAACTATATTTTTTACCCGAGCAGTAGTGAGCTGGTTAAGGCTATTGATCACTACAAAACTCTACAGAGTGAGCAGGGCGGCGATAAGGCCGCTGTCGATGATGCGTCGAGCAGTGTTGCCATACAGGATAATTTTTTACATACCCGTGGTAATTTTGAACAACACCATTTTAGTACCAACATTCTTGAATCTGCACAGGCAGCGTTTGAGTCAAAACTGGCTGAATTATCTCGCGAGCAGTCTCCCCAGGAATGGGCAGCAGTGCAGAACAGCCTGGGTAATGTTCTGGCCTCCCTCGGGCAGCAACGAATGGATGTCGCTTTATATGAGAATGCTATTGCGGCTTTTCATAACGCACTCGAAGTATTTACTCAGGAAGATTCTCCCTCTGAGTGGGCGACAACGCAGTACAATCTCGGTACCGCAGCTCAGGCATTAGGTAGGCAGCAAGGTGATTCAAAACTGATGAAAACATCTGTGGATGCTTATACAGATGCTTTACTGGTATGGACACGTGAACAGGTGCCTGAAGAGTGGGCGATTACTATGTTCCAGCTGGGCGCCAGTTTTTATACTCACGGTAAGTTATTAAAAGGCAATCGCACCTTTCAAAAATCGGTTGTTGCTTTCAAGAATGCTCTGGCAGGCTATGATGCAGATAACCATGCGCTTGCTCTCGCTGCAACACACAACAGTCGTGGTGCAGTACTGCAAAATTTAGCTGAATCGGAAGAAAATGCAGAACGTCTACAAGAAGCAATACGAGCTTATGACACTGCATTAACCGTATGTATGGAGCAACAGCAACCGTTTCATCTTGCCGTATTGTGTCGGGTCAATAAGTCTACTGCACGTGCCATGTTGGCAGGCTTAACGCAGGATCCTGTGCTCGCAGAAGAAGTGGCCGATGATTTTGAGGTGATTATCGAGTGTTTCCCTCATGCTCTGCAACCATTGTGCTTAAAACATTGTGAGGAGCAGATGAGCAAAGCACGGGAAATGACAGAGGCGTTTGCAGCCTGAAAGAAGCAGCCAGCAGACGTTTTTTTTACGCTCTGATGACTTGAAGTACGATAATTTGGAATATCTGTTTTGTCATTCCCGAACGTTGTTGTCGTGAATCCAGAGGTTCTGTTTTACCTATAAATACTGAATCTCTGATAGAGGCACTCGGGGATGACAATAAAAAAACGATTAAACTTCCTTAGAAAGTTTATATTCAATATTAATAAACGCACCAATCTCCGCAAACAAACGAATTGTTCTGGCACCAAAGCCAATATCCGGATTACTTTCATTTTTGTCTACAACCAGCTCCAGTACCACACCAAATCGAGGTGATACGTTTTGATTTTTAACAACCTCTATTATTTTGTCCTTGATGGGTTCGAGCTGTTTAGTAATGATGTCAGTCAAATCATATAGGTCTATATCATCAATAACTGTCTCCGTCGATAACTCCCATGTGCTGATGACTGGTTTATCCAGGCTGCCGCCCATACCAGCGCCATTGGTTCTAGTCGGTTCTATACCAAGCAGTTGTGTGATGTTATCGGGGTTGAAATGATAACCAGAGAGTCCGAAGTAAGCCCGAGCTTTATTGGATGCCACAATAGTGTCCTCATTAATTATTCTAAATATGGCGGGAGATTATAGCGTGTAGAGCGAATAGATTCCGTATTAATCGGTATTTTTTAAACAATCCTTAAGATAATCCTGCTCAATTAAAGGTAGTATCACTTTTAAATAACTTAAAGATATTGTGTCGGTGCGAATTAAGGCAGGAATTTAGTGTGAGAATATTACTTGTTGAAGATGATGATTTACTTGGAGATGGCGTGTGCTCAGGGTTACGACGTGAGGAGAACGCTGTTGACTGGGTAAAAAATGGTGAAACTGCCATATCAGCTATTACTGAAACACAATATGATTGTGTCATTCTTGATATTGGTTTGCCTAAAATGAGCGGTCTGGATGTTTTAAAGAATATTCGCAATGCCAAAAATGATACGCCTGTTTTAATTCTGACTGCAATGGATGATACCGCCGATCGAGTGAGGGGCCTGGATGCCGGTGCAGACGACTATCTGGTGAAACCATTTGAATTCACAGAATTATGTGCGCGGTTGCGTGCCTTATCTCGTCGCACCCGCGGTCATGCATCTGAAGTGATTAAGTACCAGGAGATTGTTATTGACACCACGGCTCACACTGTTAATTACAATGACCAGGCTGTGGATTTATCGCGTAGAGAATTTGCATTGCTTGTCGAACTTGTTAGTAATAAAGGCCGTGTCTTATCACGTCACCATCTAGAACAGAAACTGTATAGCTGGGGGGATGAAATAGAAAGTAATACCATCGAAGTTTATATTCATCATCTGCGTAAGAAATTTTATACTGAGCTTATAAAAACAGTGCGCGGAATCGGTTATGTTGTCGCCGCTAAATAAAATTTCAGTGCCTGCTTATGACGAATAGCGTTACCATTTTTTGCTAAAATTAATACCGTATGTTCCATTATAAACAACTGGAATTATATCTAAATTTTTGTAACGTGTAGTGAAATAAAAGCTGCTAACTACGCCTATTATTGCACCAGCAAGTACGTCTTCAACATAATGTTTATCCGCATACACACGACTATATGCAACATAGCTGGCACCAAAATAGGCAGGTATGCCAAAATTTAATCCATAACGTTTATGGATAAAACTTGCACCCATAAACGCTTTTGATGCATGACCGGACGGGAATGAATTACAGCAATTACCATTAGGACGCTCTTTCTCCACTACCAGCTTGAGACCTTCGGTAATAATTTGAGAACTTGCAAAAGACTGAATAAACTGGATGCTTCCCTGGTAATCATCTTCGTAGAAAAGGGTACCACCTAAGCCCAGTGCTAAAATCAATAGCTGGATGTTGTCGCCGTTTTTTTCTGTATTGTCTGCAGTGGCCGATTGCTGTAGCAATGTCAGAATACAAAATAGCAGGATTCGGACGCTGAATGTTTTTGTTCTATCTGATATGTGCGTATTCAAGTGTTTAATCTTGCAACATGCGAGAATTGATCATTGCTGTTCCACAGAATGAGCTTTATTGCTCCAGCAATTCTGCTTCCATCGACAAATATACCTGGTAAGCATTGATACGATTACCTTCTGAAAACGCAGGCAGGTCTTTAAATTCTGACCAGTCAGCTTCACCGTAAACTTCATCAAAGGGTGTCAGGTCTTCTATTCCTGTTCCCATCACTTTTCTCAGGTATGCTAGATAACGTCGCGTTAAAGAAATAGTGTTTTTAGGTGTTGTTGAAGCTGGGCCATGACCAGGAATAAGTACAGTGAGACCGTCGGTTTCGAGTTTTGTTAGTGTGTCTAGCCATTTTTTTGAATCAGCACTGCCGACGAAGGGGATGCGTTCTTCAAAGATAATATCACCAGAGAATAAGACTTTATCCGGTTCGACCAATAGGGTCAGGTCGCCATCTGAATGAGCTTTTCCCATGAAGTTAATCGTGAAGGTGACTCCGCCCATATTAAAAGCGGTTGATTTTTCTACCGTGGTATCCGGTAATACCAGGTGGGTGTCTTCATTGACCCAGGGGTCGAGTGAAAATTGTCGCTCTTCTAAACGACTAGTAGCTGCTTCTGAGCGAATGTATTTTTGTGCGCCGTATGGCGCGATGATTTCTGCACCTAATTCTTCAAATACCTGCAAACCGTAAATGTGATCTGCATGAAAATGACTAACCACAATTTTTTTGATGGGTTGTTTGGTAATCGTTTTAATTTTTTGAATCAGTTCATTGGCAAGTGAGGGTGTGCCTAATGAATCAAAGACGACAACACCATCGTCGGTAACGATAAAGCCGGCATTGGAAATAAAACCCTCATTGTCGGTTGCAATGCCTGGAACACCTTTAACGTAATAAACATGTTCGGAGACTTTTTTGACTTCCATGTCTACAGAGGTGGTTGCATATTTAGATTGTGCGAAAGCATGCTGACCTGCAAAAAGCAGTACTATCAATGTAAAAATTTTATTGCATGTAAGCATGATTTTCCTCGTATTGAAGACGTATTATTTCAGCATCACCCATGGGTACCATTTCGATAAATCCATGTATGTCTTCTGGTTTGAAGCCCTGGCCTTCAGCAGCGATTTTGCACATTTTGATTTTTATTGCCTCACTTTCAACAAGGCTCTGCGCACGGTGCATAAGTTCTTTATATTTTGAATAATTTTTGATAGCAAAGAAATTGAGCTCGTGACCGTGCAGGACTAATACGATAGATTGATCAAAAGGGTCGGCACCTGTTATTTTGCTTAGGTAGCTGGCGCGATCCAGTACGCTTTCTATTTTTGCTACTGTTTCGACATGCACATCGTAAACCACTTTTTGTGGTTTGTATTCTGTTGGTGCTACATCTGCACCACCCCATGGCGCAGAATTGTCAGCTAGCAGTTGCGTACTGAATAATAGATTCGTGAATAAACAGGTGTAAAAAATTAGTTTGAACATGAATGAACTCCGTTATTTTATCTGAATACAATAATGTATTAGACGGAAAAGCGATAGGGGATATTCACTTATTTGTGGATAAAATTAAAGGTGCTACGTGAGTAACCAGCTCACGTAGCTGGCTTACCTTCAGAAGAGAAGTAAGTAAGCCGAAGCATAATCGTAGGAACTATGAAAACCTACGATGGGTAAATATTAATCGAGTCGGTGTTTTGTTGACTTGATGCAAATCAAGAAAAGAAACTATTTTTTGCTCTCGTTCCCATGTTCTGCGTGGGAATGCATAGGCTATGTATTAAATATGTAACATGATGAAAATGAAGTATTGACGTTGTATAAGGTGTTGTTTTAGCTTTATTTGTTCCTACAAGGGAGCGTGGAAACGAGGGTTGAGCGTTATTTTTTGTTTTTTTGTATTAAGGTTTCTTTTTCAGATTTATTCAGGTTTTTAATTATGTATTCGCGCTTACAGGCTTCGGAGCGTGAGCCGGCTGATTCCTGATAAGCGAGTTTTACCGGGCGTCGACCGTGTGTGTATTTAGCACCTTTTTTAGCGATACCGTTATGTTCATCCAGACGTTTATCTACATCGATGGTTACGCCGGTATACAGGCTGTTATCCGCACAGCGAAGAATGTAGACGTACCATAATTTTGAGTCCACAGATAAAGCTGCTTATATCGCATCCAGCTTACGCAGTGCTTCAGGTAATAGCTTCATATCGACGAGTGAAGTAATCAAGGCTTTACCAAAACTGGCATCTTCTTCATATACGATTTTGTAGTATTGAATTTTCATCGTCAGTGCGCTACCGAAGATGATAGAGATAAAAGTGAGGATAGAGCCGATTGCCAGTGTCGACATACCGGTGATGCCCTGACCGACAGTGCAGCCCAGTGCAAGCACGCCACCAAATCCCATGAGTACGGCACCGAAAAAATGATTTAAAAAATCTTTGAGATCAACAAACCATTCGATACGAAAGGATCGACTAATCAGTGACCATAACAGTGAGCCCATAATAACGCCAAATACCGAGACTAAACCAAACGTTAATAACGCAGAATCCAGGCCATCTTTTATATAACCGTAGCTTTGTCCGATGGGATTGATAAAAGTAAATGATTGTGAATTTAAAGCGCGGCCAGTAGCGGGTTTGCCTTCATCATCTTCGGCCAACATGTCCCACTCAGAATAATAGTCTGATAAGGAATAGTTTTCATCTTCAGCCATGACGCCAATATTACTGCTGATGTACCAGGCGCTAACAATGATTAAACCAATAAGGACTCCACTAAGAAGATTGTCCTTGCTGGTGCGAAATTCTGCAGCTTTGAATACATAAAAAAGTATGACACTAGCAATGAGCAGGCCGACGATTAAACGTATCGTGCTGGTATTGTCACTTCCGAGTAAGCCGCTGGTGATTGCACCGATATCTTGATTGGTGTCTAATGAAACCGCCATCGGGTTGACCCAGTCATAAAATAAAACACTATATAGCGTTTTATCACTGTCAGGAAAAGGTGAGGTCATGTAATACGCGATGATGGCGATAACGATAAAAACCAGTATTGACTTGATGTTACCGCCACCGATTCTAATCAAGGTCTTATTGCCACAGCCGCTGGCGAAAGTCATGCCGATTCCAAATAAAATTCCACCGAGTATGTTTTCAACATAAATTACTTGTGTTGCACGGTAGCCCGGGAAGGTGTCAGTGATGTTGACCATTTCCATGTATTCAAGAATGCTGGCGCCGATTGTGGCTACGGCAATAGCGAGTAACCAGGCTCGAAAGCGACCATAATCATTCATATTGACCATGTCGGAAACAGCCCCCATGGTGCAGAAGTTGGTTTTGTTAACCACCACGCCCAGAATGACGGATATGATTAAAGTGCACCATAAGAAGAAGGAAAGACTTTCTGCAAAAGATTCAAAGACCATGTGTTCACCTGTAAAAATGTTGGGTTTAATCGTTGTTCTTAAAGTAGCGGGTCCTTCGCAATGCTGGAAATTATACTCGTTATAGTTTGAAACAGTAAGTGGGTGAAGCTGAGTCTATTTGAAAAACAGGCACGTGGATGTGTCAATTATTCCAGTTTGTGATAAGTGTAGTAGGGGTTTCCACCTGTGCGAAAAATATTTTCTTTGCGAGCTTCCTCGTTGCCATGCTCTGCGTGGCAACGAAGGGTTTGTTGAGAGGAGTTTATTGGTTGTACAGTGGTTTTAATGTAGACGAATGTTTATCTTGATTTTTATTGTTAAATACCTGTTCATCTTTAAATGCCATTAATAGGGATTGCCCATCCCAGCTATTTCCTTCAGTGCTGTATAACGTTTCATTTAATTGTCGAATAAGTTGATTGAGCTGAGGTGAGCAGTATTCGCCTATCTGAGAAAGGTTGGTTATATTTTTATTGTTATAAGCAATAACTGCCCAATCAATTAATGCAGTTTTTGTCTTGCCTGCATTATTCTGTTTAGCGAACTTCTCCACGTTGGATGAGGCTGATTTAATTGATTGTGAAGACACGGGTGTTTTTGTATGTGTTTTTTCAGCAATCGGTTTTCTGAAATATAAAACCAGTGTGATTAACCAAATCGTGGCAAAAAACAATGTCAACCATTTCCAGTAAGGTGGGTTATCGCTGGTTGAAGTCGGTACCGATGTTTTTTCAGCCATTGATAATTGTTGAGTAGGTAAGTTTGTATTCACTGATTGTACAGGTGGTGCTGGCATGTAGGTGGCAGCACTGCCTGAGACATTTATAATTGTTTCTGGCAGGCTGGCACTTTCTTTTTTATTGGTGCGGGTATTCCACCATTGCAGTTCAATTTTTGGCAGGGTGTAGTTGCCGGCTTTTGCTGGTATCAGTGCTACTTTGATTTGTTTGTAACCAATAATGCCTGATGTGTCTGGTTTGTCTTCAATAATAGCTTTATCGGGATATTGTTTTAAGTCGTTAATATCATCAAATTGCAGGTCGGGAAGTTGAACGCCAGTGAGTCCATCGGCTGCAATCATGATGGTACGTGTGACGGGTTCGCCGGCTTTTAAATTTCGAATATCATCAGACCACTCTTCGACAAGTCGTATTTCTTTGGCTGGTAGCCAGTCCTGTAAATTGATTGTTGCTGGTGCAGGTTTAACGTTTATGTCTATCGCTTTGCTGCGTAAGCGTTTTCGTTGTCCGGACATGCGAAACTGGTCAAACAGGGAGCGAGACTGGCTCGCATTGACACGCCCATCAAAAATTACTGGATTAATTTTAAGTGCGCCACTTTTCTGAGGGTAGATAGCATAACGACGTTCGAACACATCGTATCGTACGCCCCCGCGAGTGGTTTGATAATTATCTTCACTGATCATTTTTATTATTGCATCAGGGTCAGTGGTGGTTAATTCCGATATGCTTGCACCGGCGATGGAAATAGTGCGCAACAGGCGTACTGAATAAACATACTGTGCCTGTACCCAGCCCGATGTTTTATCGACACTGGTTTCCAGAAAGATTTTTGCGGGTATGGTGGCGCCTTTTGTACCATTGTTTAATGGTGCGCTGGGTGACGTGCTGTTGACGATTTTAATGCGAATCGCCGGACTGGTATCGTTACCAAACTTGATGGCGGGCACGGTGAACTGACCGATGTCTTTCGCTATAACAGTCAGGTCCCATGTCTTTTTTAAATCCCAGCTACCGTTAACTGAACGCATGTTGGTGCTTTGGCTGCTGCTTAAGATTTCAAAGTTTTTGTAGATGGGGGAGAAATCCGGGTCTTCATCGACACCGCTGTTAGCCTCATAGATTAAATGAAATGAATCATCCAGAGACACTGGATTGCGACTGGTAGTAACAGTAATGTTAGCTGCAGCGACTACCGTGCTAGCTAAAACACTAAGTATTAACAGGCAGGAGATAAAAAACTGCTTGTGCTTCGTCTGATGGGTGTTGTTATTTTTTACCATGGCTCGTTGTCATCGTTTTGATTAGGTATTTGTTTGTATTGATAGAGAAACTTTCTCCTCAAGAGGCCACCGGGGTCATCAGGAATTCGTTTTAGCCATTGTTCGGTGGCTTTTTGTTCTTCGGTGATGGATGCTTCGACCGGGTTAATTTCAACCTCGGCAGGTTTTTCTTCAGATTCAGTGTTTTCTATGGCGTTATCTTCGGCGCTTTGTTCATCCTGTTCCTGTTTTTCTTTTTGCTGGTTATCACTGTCCTGTTGTTTTTTATTTTGTTCGTAATCCTGCTTTTCCTGCGCTTGTTGTTTTGCTTCTTCTTCGGCGTCACGTTGTTTTAATTCATCTTCTTCAGCATTTTTTTCTTCATCTGTAGGCGATTGTTCAGTGTCAGTGGATTGTTGCTGTTCACTGTCCTGGTCTTGTTCGCCCTGTTCGCCTGATTGCTGTTCATCCTGTTGATCTTTATTGTCTGGACTCGAATTATCTGATTTTGACTGTTCGGCGTCTTCCTGTTTGTCCTGCTTTTGTTTATCCTGGTTCTCTCCATCCTGATTTTGACTCTGTTCTTTTTGTTTCTCTATTGCCTGCTTTACCTGTTCTCGATTATATGTGGCATCAGCATTGTTTTCATCTAGTTCGAGTGCTTTGTTATAGGCTTCAATAGCTTCTTCGAATTTTCCCTGTTGGGCAAGCGCGTTTCCTTTGTTATAAAAACCATCGCCGCTACTGGTTTCCTCCAGTGCTTCAGCGGCGCCCTGGTAATCACCATCACGGTATAACGCACTGGCTTTCCATTCAGGTTGAGTGAAATTTTCAGCTGCTTGTTTATTATCGCCCGCATTAAATGCTTCCATGGCTTTTTGATCAGGGCTGGACCATAGGTAATCTGTGTCGATAGATGCTGCGTGCAATGGTTGTGATAGAGGTTGTGCAACGCCTAGTATAAAAAAAGTTAGTACGGCTATCCAACCGCGTCTGGCCCATAAAGCGGCAAAGAATAATAAGGGGAGTAATAACCAGTGGCCTTCTTCCTGCCATAGATCAGCATTAAGATTTAAATCGGCAGCGTTTTCGTTTTGTGTGTTATCTTTTTTGGTATCTAGAGTACTAGATTCAAACAGACTAGCCAGCTTATTAATGTCGTTGTCATTCGCCTGTAGCGATGTGTATAGACCGCCTCCTTTTAAAGCATGCTGCCGTAATGTGTTTATATCCAGTTTGGGAATAACGATGGCACCGTTACGATCCAGTAAAAAACCGCCTTGTTCAGAATCAACAAGGGGGATGGGGCTGCCAGTGGGCGTACCTATGCCGAAGATGGATAGTTGATGTCCCTGTGATGCTATTTTTCTAATTGCATCTTCATCACGTGGTTTTATACCGTCGGTGATAACTAATATGTCACCTTTGATAATACCGGCCTGGGTAAATAATGAGAGTGTTTTTGCCAGTGCAGAAGAAAGGTTACTGCCTTGTGCAGGCATCATGCCCGTTTCCAATGATGGTACTAAATTTGCGATAGTGGCATTGTCATCGGTTAATGGTGTGACCACAAAAGCATCAGCGGCATAAACGATGAGTGCGGTCTGTCCGGTTTTTCTGGTTTTTAATAAATCTAACAGTTCGAGTTTGGCTCGCGATAAACGCGAAGGCTTGATGTCGGTTGCGTTCATGGATTGTGACAGATCCAGTAAAATGACTAACGAAGATTGTTCTCTATAAACTGGTTGTGGCAATTTTTTATAGACGGGTCCGGCTAAGGCAGTGATGCATAAGCTGGCTGCAATAAAGGTTAAGAGTAACGGGTAACGACGTCGTTTTTTTTCGCTGCTTTTGCTGAGTACAAATGGCATTAATTGTGGGTCGATTATCGACTGCCAGTTTTTCTCATGCTGTATTGTTTTAAATGACAGAATCAAAAAAAGTAACAAAGGAATAAAAGCATAGAACCAGTCCGCGCGGATAAAGTGTAGCGTATTTAAAATAATGGGCAGTTCATTTTGCATGGAAACAAATATCTCATTCATGATGTTTTCTTCCAATTTGAAAGATTGGTCTTGAATGTGCCAGACAATATTTTTGGACTATATGAAAATAATGCGAGCATGGCTGCAAATATAAAACTGGCTGACAGCGGGATATAAAATAATGACTTAATCGGGCGATAACTTTTTACATCTTTCTCTACCGGTTCAAGTTCGTCGAGTAGGGCATAAATGTTTTTCAGGTCACGGGTATTGTATGCGCGAAAATACCGCCCACCTGTGGTTTTAGCGATGATGCGTAAAGTGTTCTCATCCAGTTCGCGTGAGCCTCTGTTGCCAATGCCGATAGTGTGTATTTTTAAGCCCATTTTTTTAGCCAGTTCTGCCGCTTTTAATGGTGTAATTTCACCGCGGTTGCTGACACCGTCAGTCAACAAAATTAAAACACGATCTTCATTTATATTTTTGTTGATACGGTTTGAATCAGGTTTGTTTTGTGCGTGTAAGCGTTTTACCGCAAGACCGATGGCATCGCCGATAGCTGTAGCCGAGCCGGCAAGTCCGGTGACCGCTTCCTGTAATAGGATGTTAACGGTTGTTCGGTCAAAGGTAAGCGGGGTTTGAACATAGGCCTGGTCGCCAAACAGGATCAATCCGATCCGATCACCGATACGTTTTTCGATGAAGTCACTGGCTACCGCTTTGGTTGCTGTCAGTCGACTAACGGAACGCAGGTTGTGACGGATGGGGTGATCCATGCTTTTTGAAATATCAATGGCCAGCATCAGGTCGCGACCACTTACAGGTAGCTCAACAGTATCACCTGTCCACTGGGGACGGGCGGTTGCGATAACCAGACATACCCAGGCAAGGCTGTATAACAGCAATGGCCAGCGGGATTTGGCATTGCTTAAAACGTCGTTTTCATTTTTTTTATAGTCAGACAGGCGAGGTACCCGTAGTGCAGCATCATCGGTGTTTTTTGATCGAGGCAGAATCAACCGCAATACAAACGGTAAAGGTAAAATGGCAAACGCCCACGGCCAGATAAATGACATCATGTGCTGTGAACCTGCATTTTTTTATGTTTTGATAATAACCAGCTTTCGCTTAACTCGATTAATGTTTCTGCATCAAAATCCAGATCTGTGTTTTCTGGAAGATAAGGGGCGTTGATTAAAACGTTGCCGACATCGCTTTGGAATCGTTTGGTTTTCTGTAGATGCTGAGTTGTATTGTCTAACCATGATAGCCATTGTTGGCCAGTCAGACCGGCGCCATTGTTTTTTGTGTCAGGGTAGTAGCTGATGCTGGCACGACGTAGTAAAACAGATAACGACCTGGCAAGCTGTGATTTATTTTGTGTTTGTTGAAAGAGAGTTTTTATATCATCCAGCTCTCTATGGATATCACGTTTAAGTTGTTTGCTAATGTAAATCTTTCTGGCAATAAATATAAACAATATTATGCTGACTGTAGCAATAAGTAGAATCCACCAGCCCGGCGCGAGAGGCCACCACGATATCGCATCGGGTAGATGTATGTCTCTTAAATTTAGTGTTTGTTCGTTCATCTATAATATATATAAAAAATAAAATCTTCTGCCACTTCAGATACAAGCATTCGGGAATGACTGATTATGGTGTATGTTTTTATACTCATTTTACTGAGCGAAACTGAACTTTATTACCGGAACGTATGCCGAGACCGGTCATTAATTTATCAATAGCATTATCTTCAGTTGAGATATGAATGATATGAATACGATTTTGTCGGCAGAAATTTTCTAGCTGTAAATTCGAGTTCAGGTATCGGTCATGATAATTTTTTCTTGTTTGTTTATTTGAGGTCTGAATCTGACATTCATTTTTTCCGTCGGTAAATGTATAACTGCCTGCTAGTGGCAAATCGACTTCAATCGGATCACTTATTTTTATGAGTATGATGTCGTTATGTCGCGCAGTATTGGCGAGGTGTGAATAGGCTTTTTCGTCCATGTCACGAAAATCACTGATCATAAAGATAAGGCTGCCAGGGTGTGTCACCTTACGTAATCGTGAAACTGCAGATGCCATGTTTCGAGATGATTCAGGTGATGTGTTTTCCCATGCCGGGTGTTTTGTCGAGCGACCGATGAAATCCAGTACTGCAGATTTCCCCCGCCGTGGTTTTAATTCGATATGTTCATCTGCTGAAAAAACCAGGCCACCGACACGGTCATTGTTATTGGCTGCACTCCAGGCAATTAATGTTGCTATCTCTGTTGCGATGACCGCTTTAAATTTTTTGCGTGTGGCAAACATCATCGTGTCATTCAGGTCTAGCCAGAATAAAACAGGGCGTTCACGTTCTTCACAAAAAACTTTAGTGTGTGCCGTGCCGGTGCGAGCCGTGACGCGCCAGTCCATATTGCGAATGTCGTCACCTGCTTGATAGATGCGGGATTCATCAAACTCCATGCCGCGACCTTTAAACGAAGACAGGTAGGCGCCACCTTGTTTAGCATGGATTTTGCTTTTGTTCAGCGAGAACTGAACGGCTTGCTGGCGAAGTTGAATTAGCGATTGAGGACTAATCCAGGTGATGCCTTCATTTTTTTTGTCGTTATAACTCATAGAGTGTGGTTGTTAATCTCGACGCGGGAGGAATCTTTAAGTATCGGTGTAAAAAAATTCTCCTGCGTCTAAATGATAGTAATTATTGTTATGGTACGGCTACGCGTGATATTAATTCCTGAATAAAACTATCCGGCGTCACACCATCCGCTTCTGCTTCATAACTTAATATCACACGATGACGCAATACATCGAAGGCAATGGCCTGGATATCATCTGGACTAACGAAGTCACGCTGGTCTAACCATGCATGTGCACGCGCGCAGCGATCAAGTGCAATTGTCGCACGTGGGCTGGCGCCATATAACATCCAGTTGGCAAGGTCGTCACCGTATGCGGCCGGGTTACGAGTGGCAAGAACCAGTTGCAATAAATACTCTTCAAGATTCTCGGCCATATGAATATTCAGGATTTCATCACGTGCACCCAAAATACTCTGCTGGCTTATTTTATTTACTTCGATATTGGTATCACTAGACACATTTTTAGCTTCCTCGCGTGCGAGTTGTAAAATTTGTTTTTCAGCAGACGCATCAGGATAGCCAATGCTGACGTGCATTAAAAATCGGTCGAGTTGTGCTTCGGGTAAGGGGTAAGTGCCTTCCTGTTCGATGGGGTTCTGTGTCGCCATCACCATAAATAGTTCAGGTAAGGGGTAGGTCACTTTACCGACGGTAATCTGTCTTTCGGCCATGGCCTCTAATAGAGCTGACTGTACTTTTGCTGGCGCACGATTAATTTCATCGGCTAAGACTAAATTATGAAACAGTGGACCTTGCTGGAAGACGAAAGATCCATCCTGCGGGCGGTATACTTCGGTGCCTGTCAGGTCTGCCGGTAATAGATCAGGGGTAAACTGGATGCGGTGAAAATCACTCTCGATGCCATCGCTTAATACTTTGATAGCTTTGGTCTTCGCCAGACCAGGTGCGCCTTCGACCAATAAGTGGCCGTCAGCCAATAGTGCAATTAACAGGCGATCGACCAGTTTTTCCTGTCCGATAATATGGTTTTGTACGTGTTGTTTGAGGCTTAGTATTGCTTTCAGATTAGACATGTTTGCGTTTCTATTTATGGGCTATTTATGATTATTTTATTACTGTATTACACAGATGTTTTGGAGTACAAATAGTTCACTCCCAAATGGGAGGTATCTTATCGCTATTTGTTGTGTATTATGTGCATTAATTAAGAAATTTCAACACTAGGTGCCTCTTCCAGAATAAATTTTTGTTAGAGGATAATCGGGAAGTTGGTGAACCATTTATGGTGAATCCAACGCTGCCCCCGCAACGGTAATTGGTGAGGATTGTTCTACCACTGCGAAACCGCATTTAAATGCGCAATCGTGGGAAGGGAATGATTCAGGTTTTTGCTTTATTTAGAAGCAGAAAATACACCATAAGCCCGGAGACCGGCCTGATGTTGTACAGAAACCGCGGTGGGCGGTCGACCTGATGTAAGTGCGGTATCTTCTATTCAGAAGGTATCCCTTTTCTGTGTCTGCGCCCGCTTTTTATAAACCATGCCTGATTTGGTACTAATTGAAATAGCGTTGTGCATATTTACGTTACCTACAACTGGTCTTATTTTGTGTTGTCAGTATTTTTCTTACTGACACAGGGACTGCCTGCGCGTGTGCAAGCCGACTCAGATGAAAAGGGTTTAAACGAAAAATTAAGGATATTGATTGATAAGGGTCGGGTTGAAAAGAGCATCGGTAATGTAGATACCGCTGTGACCTCTAGTTCTTATTCGGTGATACAGTCTGAGCGTTTTCGTAACAGTTTTGTCAGTTTACCCGATATTATCGAGCAAGAAGTCGGTGTGCAGATACGTTCTGGTGGTGGCGAAGGAAGTTTATCAACTGTACTGCTACGAGGTGCTAACAGCGAACAGGTTGTAATCTATCTTGATGGCGTACCATTAAATAATGCTTCTGGTGGTTCTGTCGACCTTAGTCTTATTTCGCTTGATAATGTTGAGAGAATTGAGGTTTATCGAGGTTCTACGCCGCTTGAATTAGGAAATCCATCCATTGCAGGTGCAGTCAATATCATTACACGTCAGTTTGCGGGTGCGGTAAGTGAAAATAAATCAAACCTGAGTGCCACGGTTGCCAGTTTTCAAACTTATAAGGTCAGCGGTTCATCAACTCTGGTCAAAGATAACAACCAAATTTATATAGGTGCCGCTTATCTGCAATCGAATAATGATTTTAATTACAACAATGATAATGGAACGCCTGATAACACATTTGATGATAGAGATGAGAAACGACAAAACGATGGGGTGGAGCATTTAACCGCGCTGATGAACTGGAAACATATTGTCAGTAGTGAACTCGATACGGAGTTACGACTGGATGTCTCTGATAGAAATAAAGAATTGCCTGGTGTGTTAAATGGTTCAGGTACTGAAACATTCGTTGAAACAAAAACGTATAACTTGCTCGGTCAACTAAATGTAAGGCAGGCGGGTTTTGAAAATTTTAATATTAATGTAAAAGTTTTTGCCAGCCAGAAAGATGAAATATTTGATGATTCGATAGCCCAATTAAGTTTTTTTGATCAACGCACTGAGAGTGTGACTAAAAAGTTGGGTTCGCAAGTCTATGCAGAAATTATAAAACCGCAGCAACACTGGAAATTTTTAAGTGGTATCAGCAGAGAGGACTACGATGTAGACAGTTCGTTACCCGCTGTGCAAAGTGATGTCAGTACACGTGACCAATTTGAATCTTCGATAGAGAGTGTGTCTTATTTTTCTGATGAGCAATTAATCGTAAATGTTGTTATTCGTTACCAATTGTTGACAGATAAGATTTCTACGGTCACAAATGAATTTGGTGTTAGTGAATCAGGGTTTGAAAAAAATTATAAATTTGTTAATCCACAGATAGGTTTTCGGTATCGATTTAACAATCACACATTTGTAACTTCGAATATCGGCCAATATCACCGTGCACCATCGTTCGTTGAATTGTTTGGTGGCGGTGGTCTATTTTTGGGTAATCCGGATCTTAAAGCAGAAGAGTCACTGAATGTGGATTTGGGTTATACATACACGTGGTTTAAACCGTCTCATTGGCTGCATAATGCAGAAATTTATGGTGGTGTTTTTTACAATCAGATTGATAATCTGATTGTAAGAATTTTTAACGGCCAGGGAGTTGGCACCGCCCAAAATATTTCTGATGCTGTTATTCAAGGTATGGAAATGAGCGTTAAATTGAAGCCCTTCAAACATCATACAATCAGTTCAAATCTAAATTTTATTGACAGTAATCAAGAATCAAATCAGGTTGCGTTTGACGAAAAAAAATTACCCGGTTATTACCAGACAAGTTTCCTTCTGCGCTATGCGTACGATATTAATAAGTGGTTATTTAGTATAGAGGCAGACATTAAGCGAGATATGTTTTATGACCGTGCGAATTTGTTGCGTGGAGACGACGTCAACCTGTATAACGCCGGAATTCGATATTTATTTAAACAATCTAACATTGACTTCAGGGTGAATAATATTCTGAATGAAAATATTCAGTATTTTCGTAATCGTCCGACACCGGGATTGAATGTTTCACTGACGTTCAATACGACATTTTAGGTGAGTAGCATGGGAAAGATATTAAAATATAAATTGTTGGTGCTGGTGACAAGCTTATTTCTTCAGGCATGTTCTGATACCAGTACAACGCAAAACTCAGTCCAGCCCGATACGATAGATGATGAAATACCTGTGGCAGTCTTATGTGACTCTGATGTAATAATATCGGCATTTAGTCCGGTAACCGCTATTGCTGCGACAACTTCCCCGACTTTTGTCACTGGTGCGCATGCAATTATCACAGGCGATGGAAACGGTCAATTTGTTTCTTTGAACGACTTGAATCCTGTTTCAGGTGCAGATGTAACCGTGGTTACGTACGGCAACTATTTTTATGTGATTGGTCAGCAATTTAGTGGAAACAGCATAACCAAGTATGCCATCGATAATCCCCAGGATGTAATTTGGCAATACTCAGTCAATGAACCAGCGGCGACGGTGGCGAGCAATCCACACGACATGATTTTCGTAAGTGAAACGAAAGCCTATGTTTTGAGGTACAACAAAACCAGGGCATGGATCGTCAACCCGTCAGCGACAAATGAAGCAAATTTTAAAATTGGAGAGTTAGACCTGTCGGCCTATGCTACAGCAGATGGTTTGCCGGAGATGGATGCGGGTCTAATTGTCGACGGCAAACTTTATATTCTATTGCAACGTCTTGAGGGTGTAGCGCAGCAGGTTATTCATGATGCTTACATCGCTGTATTTGATACAAATACGGATACGGAAATTGATGTGAATATAACGGGGGATGCATTTAAAGGCATTCCGCTCACTTTCCGTAATCCTACTGCAAATACTTACGTATCAGAAAACAATAAATTATATGTGCAGAGCTCGGGTAGCTTTTTTCCTGTGGAATACGTGGGTGGTATTGAAGTCATTGACCTGAATGATTATTCCAGCACGATTATTCTGGATGATGGTGATGATGTCTCTCATCCTTATGGGTTAATTACCGAGTTAGCCGTGATATCACCAGAGAGGCTTTATTTTGTTGGTTATGAGAGCTTTGACGTGAATACGCTCTATGTGATGAATACTCAAACAGACGAAATTTCTGCGATGAATGTACCCCAGTTAATCGATGGTCAAATAGCAAATTTAGCCATCGACCCGCAGGGTTTGTTGTGGGTAAGTGATAACGCAAATGCCACAGTAAGAATTCTTAATCCACTGAGCTGCGAAGAAATCGACGCGGTATCAACCAATTTAAATCCCGCGAAAATTGTATTCGCTCAATAACTATTTTTTAATTTGTAAATCGATATTTACTAAAAGGAGACAATAAAATGAAAAGTGCAATAGTCAATGCCAGTTTACTGGCTATAAGTATTAGCTTGCCAGCGTATGCAGGTCCATTTTCGCCAGCTGCCGGACAGCCTGGCTCGACAGCAATAAATATGAATGATGCCTCTATTACATCATGGGCAACGGGTTATGAAAATTATCTGCCGGGTCTTAATGTTGATGCCATCTGGCAGACGCCAGAAAAAGCATTAGGTCAGGCACAGGGAAATTCGGGTGACATAGTTAGTCTGGGTGAGGGCGGTCTTATCACTCTGACGTTTAACGATGCTATCGTGAACGGGTTAGGTAATGACTTTGCTATTTTTGAAAATAGCTTTAGTGATACGTTTTTAGAACTGGCACGTGTGGAAGTTTCATCTGATGGATTAAACTTTTTTGGTTTTTCAGCCACCTCATTAACTCCTTCAGCAATTGGCCCATTTGGATTGCTTGATCCAACTAATATTGATGGTCTGGCAGGTAAATATCGTCAGGGCTGGGGGACCGGTTTTGATTTGGAATTGCTGGCAGGTATTTCTGGTCTTGATGTCTTTAATGTTGGTTACGTTCGTTTGGTTGATGTCATTGGCGATGGTTCAATGTTTGATGATTTTTCAAACCCTATTTTCGACCCATACGAAACTGTGGGAAGCGCCGGTTTTGATCTGGACGCCATCGGTGTGTTGAACAGTGCAACAACCGTTGTCCCCGTACCTGCCAGTATTTGGTTATTTGGCTCTGGTCTGTTGGCTCTCATCTCTATACGTAAAAGAAAACACGTTTAAATTTATATAAAAATTCAGGAAATTATAATGAAACATTCAATAAAGTACTTAGTAATAACAATGGCACTCTTAGCTTCATCATCTGCCAGTTCAGCCGTGGCAACATTTGATAATCTTTTGCTGGCACCTAATTCATTTTTTTCACCGGAGTCATCCACAACATTTACAAGTGGTGATGCCAGTTTTGTACATAATTTTAGCGATTTTGGAGGAGGGTGTTGTTGGAGTGGCTTTACCTATTCAAATACTACTGATAGCACGACAGCAGGATTTACTAATCAGTACAGTGCAATTACCGGGTCGGGTGTAAACGGTTCATCAAACTACGGTGTATCTAATCCCGGTTTTACGCCATCACGACTGGATTTTGATTCGGCAACAATAGTTAATGGTGCGTATTTCACAAATACCACATATGCTTATCTCTCTATGTTGAATGGTGATTCTTTTGCTAAACAGTTTGAAGCGGGTGATTTTTTTACATTAACGATAAATGGTCTTGATAATACGGATTCAATTTTAGGTTCACTGGATATTAATCTCGCGACGGGTACAGATATATTAAATGAATGGTTATGGACTGATTTATCATCACTGGGCTCTGTATTTGCATTGGAGTTTTCGTTAAGTTCATCAGATGTCGGCACTTTTGGGATGAATACCCCCGCCTATTTTGCGATTGATGATTTAATGACCGTTTCAGCCGTCCCAGTACCTGCGGCTATCTGGTTATTTGGTTCTGGTTTATTAGGGTTAGTTGGAATAGTAAGGCGTAGATAAATTTTCTAATATGAAACCCGCTAAGATGGTTGTTTGACTTATCCTGGCGGGTTTTTTAATGCGTATACTAAAATATTGAAAGCACTATACTATTAACCTAAAGTAGGGCTTATATGGCAAATCGACTAACAAAAATTTACACACGTACGGGCGATGATGGCAGTACTGGCATGGCTGATGGTTCGCGTATCGTTAAAGATGATTTATTGATACAGGCTATCGGCGATGTTGATGAACTAAATAGTCAGCTCGCCGTGCTTGTTTGTCATGCACCTGATGAATTTAATGAAACAATTTGCAGGATACAAAATGAGCTGTTTAATGTAGGAGCTGAATTATCCATGGGGCAGGCGATGATTGAACAAAGTCATGTCGTCACGCTGGAAAATTCGCTGGATACGTTGAATAAAAATTTAACGCCGTTGAAAGAATTTATTTTACCGGGTGGGGGATTAGCTGCCTCACATTGTCATGTGGCAAGAGCGGTTTGTCGTCGAGTTGAACGGTCACTGGTTAGTTTGAATAATCAAAAAAAATTGAATGAAAATTTGATGGCATACGTGAATCGCTTGTCAGATTATTTGTTTGTACTGGCGCGAGCGATTAGTAAATCTGTTGGTGAAGATGAAACATACTGGCAGTCGGCTAGAGTGCAGAAGTAGTTATAAAGCTGTAGGTGCGAATTCATTCACACGATGAACCTGACATTTTCACCTGTATTTTCTTTACTAACTTTTCCTTCTCAGTAAAGCCAGTAATTCCTGTATAATTAATGCATTATGAGAATCGGCATCGATCTGGGCGGGACAAAAATCGAAGGCATTGCTTTATCGAAAACGGGTGAGGAATTATTTCGTCATCGTATTTCAACGCCGCAGGGTGATTATCAAGGCACACTTCAATGTATCGCAGAGTTAATAAGAACCATTGAAGATAAGCTAAAAGAAAAAGGCAGCATTGGTATCTGTACACCCGGTGCGCTTTCATCTTCAACCGGTTTGATGCGAAATTCGAATTCAGTCTGCATGAACGATAAACCGGTTCTGACTGACCTGCAAGATTTATTAAAGAAAGATATCCGTATCGCTAATGATGCAAACTGTTTTGCGTTATCTGAAGCGGTCGATGGCGCAGCAAAGGATGCGCCTGTTGTTTTCGGTGTTATTATCGGTACAGGTACAGGCGCAGGAATTGTCATCGATAAGAAAGTATTGGTTGGTCCTAATGCGATAGCAGGAGAGTGGGGTCACAACCCTTTACCCTGGCCATCGGATATCGAGTTACCTGGACCTGATTGTTATTGTGGAAAATCAGGTTGTATTGAAACATGGCTGTCAGGACCGGGCATCGTACGTGATCATGAATTACATAATAATGTTTTTTTGGATGCAGAAATGCTCGATGGTAAAGCCCGTTTTGGTGATGAAGAAGCAGATGAAACTTTGCGTCGATATGAAGACCGTATGGCAAGGAGTTTGGCGCACGTGATAAATATTCTTGATCCTGATGCTATCGTTCTTGGTGGTGGTATGGGGAACATAAAACGCTTGTACAAAAATGTACCTGATATCTGGGGAAACTATGTGTTTTCCAATACGGTAGAAACTAAATTATTGGCCCCTGCGTACGGCGACTCATCAGGTGTCAGAGGCGCAGCATGGCTGTGGAACAATTAGGATAATAATGGATACACTCTTTCAAACGGCGTCGGGCGATTATCAGCTACAACGCTTCCCGTTAAATAAAAAAGAAACTTTACGTGCCTGGGATGCAGCGGATGAATATCTGTTGCAGCATCTCCATGACGAAAATTTGCTTAAAGATAAATCATCTATATTGATTATTAGTGATGGTTTTGGTGCATTGCCTATAGCATTAAACAGCTTCAATCCATGGGTAATGACTGATTCTTATCTATCGACGCAATCTATAACCGTTAATGCTGAAACTAATAATATTGACGAAAATTCGATTAAAATGATTAACAGTCTGGATCAGCTGGATAATTTGATAGATGGTTCAGTTGATGTTGTTTTGATTAAAGTACCAAAAAGTCTGGCGATGTTAGAAGACCAACTTTATCGAATTCGTTCAGTGATAAATAACTCGACAGTAATTATTGCCGCAGCAATGACAAAACATATCCACCTGTCGACGATGGAGCTGTTTGAAAAAATTGTTGGGTCAACGCATACATCACGGGCGCGCAAAAAATCACGTTTAATATTTTGTACGGTTGATGCGAGTTTAGCTGTTGGCGAAAATCCTTATCCGAAATCTTATGCTTTACCCTATAATTTGGACGATATTGAGATAGTAGTAAAAAATCATGCTGCTGTTTTTTCACAGGAAAAACTGGATTTAGGTACGCGGTTTTTTATCGAAAATATACCGGAATCGGATCAGTATCAATCTATTCTTGATCTTGGTTGCGGTAACGGTGTATTAGGTTTGATGGCTGCAATTAAAAATTCATCTGCGAAAATAATCTTTACAGATGAATCTTATATGGCAGTGGAGTCGTCTATCCTAAACTTTGTATCAATATTTGATGATTCGCGTGAAGCTGAATTTTTGCAGACAGATTGTCTGCAGGATATCGATGAAAACAGTGTATCGTTGGTATTATGTAATCCGCCATTTCATCAGAACAATGCAATCAATGATAATGTTGCCTGGCAGATGTTTTCTGAGTCATTGTTTGCACTGGAAGATAAAGGTGAGCTATGGGTCGTTGGAAATCGTCATCTGGCATACCATGCAAAACTAAAACGCATTTTTGGTAACTGTGAAATTATTGCCAGTAACAAAAAGTTTGTAATCCATAGATCGGTAAAAGAGACTAAGGTTAAGTGACGCTTAGAGTTATCTTGTTCCCATGCAGGAGCATGGGAACGAGTTATATCTTAACTAGATTTTATATTGGAGTTTTTATGTTATGGATATTCGTATTTTTATTTGTATACACAATCCTTAGGGGAAACGTCGTAAAAATTTGAACTATTGAGTTTCGATAAGCTATAACATCCCGCCCGGTACGTTTTCTTTTTTAATGTTTTATACCGCGGACAACGGTTGTTACTGTTTCCCATTAATTTTTTAAGTTTATATTCGCAGTAATATCCTAAGTCGCCTTGTAAGTTAATATTGTCGTATCCTGTTGGTATCCCACCCTTATAATGTGTGACGCTTAATTTCCTATAATGATTGTCATCGTAAAACCATAGGTTTTGGCATCCTGTATAATTTTTATTAATGGTATGGCTACGGGGATAAATATATAAAATCACACCGTGCGCCTGTGTTTCTCCCGCCGCTTTTGGTGGGTTAATCAGCGCGCAGTTTTCACCTTGTATCAGGTTGGCGATCGGCAGTAATTGAATAGATAGTAATTGAATAGACAGCAGGCTGATTAGTATCATTTATAAGTTTTTGGTTATCTCATAGCAGGCGATACTGGCTGCAGATATGACATTCATCGAAGAATTGTTTCCGTGCATCTTTATATGCGTTGTTATATCAGACATGTTTAATAATGTCTGATTGATGCCTGTATTTTCAGACCCAAGTATAAGGCAGATGGCTTGATCATTAGCGGGTGCATTAGAAAAAGAAGGTGAGTTTATTGCGACACTGGTTGTGGTGATTTCTAACGAAATAATTAAATAATTAGAAGCTTTTAATTTTGTCACCAAATTTTCAGCGCTGGAATGATATTCAAAATCAACATGTTTTTCTGTGGAACGTGAAGTTTTATTTATTTTTGAATTAGGTGGTACTGCTGTGTTACCACATAGGTATAACTTTTCAATACCCATGGCATCACATAAACGGAACAGGCTGCCGACATTGTTAGGGCTTGATATATTATAAGCAACGATGCATAGCGGAAATTTATTATTGGAAGGTTTGTGCTCCGTGTGTGTTAGTTGCATTATGTAAATAGCCAACTCTCTAAATTTTTCACAGGCTGCTTATTTTCTAGCTGTTTCAAACCTTTTGCACAACGGATTACCATCCAGAAAAAAGTGAATATTAAAATGAGTGCGCCAAAAAGTAGCTGTAAGGTTAGGCTGCCAATAGTAAAATATAAAAGACCAATCCAGAATGTACGAATTTGAAAACGATAATGTGTTTGTAGCCAGCTATCAGTTTCGTCTTTATTAACAGATGCCATGACCAAACCAATAACCAAAGTCAGCCCGATTATGGTGCCTATGATATAAAGGATGTAAATGACTTTAGCGACCGAGGTGTTTGTTTCTGTGTTGTCGTTCATGATTTTATAGAGAATACTCTTTTTTAGTTTTAGTAACAGGGCAGATGAATTTTAAATAATTTGATTGAAGTTGTAAATTTTCTTCTGATTGGCCTGAGCCATACAATCTGTCTCCGACTATAGGGTGACCAATTTCAGATAGGTGTCGGCGAATTTGGTGTTTACGACCGGTTTCTATTTCAATAGAAACTTTTGCCGTTTTATCATTTTGCTCTACGGATATAATTCTACTGATTGCTGGTTTGCCCTCTATTTTCATATCAATTTGATGGGGTAGTGCTAATTCATCTAGTTTACCTTCAACCGTGGCGCGGTATCGTTTTTCAATCTGGCGTTTGCTGAATAGGTTTGCAAAGTGCACCGCTACTTTTTTCGAGTGGGCAATAATGATTAATCCACTTGCTGCCCGATCAAGCCGGTGTACAATGAAAGCTGGGCGCTCGGGTTTGAGATGTGCCTCTGCCCATCGATAAATTGTACAGTGATCACCCCATTTAGAGCCCTGTGAGTACACACCATAAGGTTTGATCCAGATACTGTACTCACCTTCATCTGCAACCAGTACCGCTGTGGCTGGTGCTATGTTTTGAATCACCTCATCATAATATATATGCAGTATTGTTTGCGTCGGCAGTACTTTTTTGCTTCGTCGTAATCGGTGTATACCAATTGATGATTCAAGCCAGACGCAGCCGTTAGTCATAGCACGTTTAATTTTTTGTTTACTAAGAGGCGTGTGTCTCGCGAGGTGCTCGAGCGCTGACATATCGGACGAATGAATGTCGATGTGTTCCTCAAAGTGTGTTTTTTGTGCGGTCATGTTTTTAATCGGGGTCAGAGAGGAATGGCACTTAACTTAAGAAAATTTTTATTACCAAGTTCGTCATACTGGCACGTTTTTAGCCGGTATCCATCTAGTAGAAAACGTAATATAACTCTTTTATAGCAATCTATTATACCAATCTAAAGCATAGATTCCGGCTAAAAACACGCCGGAATGACAGTGTGTTGCTTAAGTAAGTGCCATTCGGGTCAGAGAGCAATTGTTGCTAATATTAGCAACAATTGCTCTCTGACCCCGATTAAAGGTGGGTGTCTACCCACAAATATCTCGTAACTATGTGTTTTATATACAGAATATATATGCAATTTCTCTAATAAAGGTTTAGACTACTCGCCTCGTCTGATTATGGCTCCAGATCTCGAATCCCTGGCAACCTGCGTGGTTGACCTCAATAGAGTGAGTGGGCTTACGGTTATTCTCCAAAACGGAATGACTATGACGTAACCAGCCCAACACACATTTAGGTATTCGCATGAGCACAGATACAAGCGCGGACGTGTCGATCACGTTTGCAGATTTAGCATTAAACAAATCCCTTCTCAAAATTTTAGATGAAGTAGGTTATGAATCTCCTTCGCCGATTCAGGCGCAGGCTATCCCTTTATTATTAGATGGTCGTGACATTATTGGTCAGGCTCAAACCGGGACGGGTAAAACTGCCGCGTTTGCTTTGCCGCTTATCTCCAATATGGACATGAAGCAAAAAGATCCTCAATTACTGGTTCTTGCGCCGACACGTGAGCTGGCGATACAGGTTGCCGAAGCCTTTCAAAAATACGCTACTCATATGAAAGGCTTTCACGTATTGCCGGTTTACGGCGGTTCGGACTACAGTGGGCAGATACGTTCACTAAAACGCGGTGTACATGTTGTTGTGGGTACGCCCGGACGTGTGATGGATCACATTCGTAAAGGCACGTTAAAACTGGGTAACTTAGGCGCACTGGTCTTAGATGAAGCCGATGAAATGTTACGTATGGGATTTATCGATGATGTTGAATGGATTTTAGAGCAGACACCAGACGATAGGCAGATTGCGTTGTTCTCAGCGACGATGCCAACACAGATTCGTCGTATTGCCACAAAGTATTTAACTGATCCCGAGCAAGTTACCATTAAAGCAAGAACCTCAACAGTTGAGGCAATTCGTCAGCGATTCTGGCCGGTAAGTGGTGTACATAAACTGGATGCTCTAACTCGTATCTTGGAGGCCGAAGAGTTTGGTGCCATGATTATTTTCGTGCGCACTAAAAACTCGACTGTAGAGCTGTCCGATAAATTAAGCGCACGCGGTTATGCATCTGCAGCGTTGAATGGTGATATCGCACAGAACCAACGTGAACGTACCATCAAAAATTTAAAGAACGGTAAATTGGATATCGTTGTGGCAACCGATGTGGCTGCTCGTGGTCTTGATGTTGAACGTATCAGTCATGTAGTGAACTATGATGTACCTCATGATACCGAATCGTATGTGCATCGTATCGGCCGTACCGGTCGTGCGGGTAGAACAGGTGATGCGATTTTATTTGTCGCGCCTCGTGAAAAACGCATGTTAAATGCGATTGAACGTGCCACTAAGCAGAAAATCGAAATGATGGAGCTGCCTTCAACCGAGATTATTAACGATAAACGTATCAGTAAATTCAAACAAAATATTACCGATACACTGGCGAATGAAGATTTAAGCATGTTCTCGCAGTTAATCGAACAGTATCAGCAAGAACATAATATTCCAGCATTGGAAATTGCAGCCGCGTTAGCCAGACAAGTGCAGGGTGATGCGGACTTCTTGTTAACCAATAAACCACAACGGAAAAAACAAAGTCGCGATGATTGGGATAGCAATGATAGAGGTCGTGATGATCGCAGCAAACGAGATCGTCCAAAACGTGAACGATCTGAAAAAAGTGAACGTTCCCCCCGACGTGAGCGTCAACCACGTGATACAGCACTGGATGAAGGCATGGATCGTTACCGTATTGAAGTCGGCCATGATCATCAGGTGAAGCCCGGCAATATTGTAGGGGCCATTGCGAACGAAGCCGATATAGAAAGTAAATACATTGGTCGGATTTGTATCTATGATTCACATAGTACGGTGGATCTTCCTGAAGGCATGCCTAAAGAAATGCTTTATACCTTAAAGAAAATTTGGGTTGCCGGTCAGCAATTGAAAATTTCGCGTGATGGTGACAAAAAAGATGGCAGTCAACAAGGAAATAATAAACCAGCGAGTAAACCTGCTAGCGATCGACCTAAGGATAGGAAAAAAGGGAAAGATCGTGGCAAAGGTGATGATAAACGTACTTTAGGTTTGAAAAAACGGGTGCGTAAGCAATAACTTATGTAGGTACGAATTTATTGGTGTTTACAGTTATAGCTACAGGTGTAAGGTTTTCGGTAGCCGTTTATAATTTCAAAAATATCCAGCCACCCCCCATTCTTTTTGCTACCTGCTCTGCCGCAGAAGGTGTGACTAGAATGTCTTTCATCAATTTAATCGGGTTGCCTGAATCAGCAAGGTGCGCCATGCTTTTTGCGCAGGCAACAATATCTAAATTATTATAGCGTTTGGCTAATAATGAAATGCGCTCAGCGTGGATGGATGTTTTTGTATCCAGCGCTTTTAATCCATTTTTATTGGCAACGACTTCTATAGCAAAAGATTTATCGGTACTGTGTTCTAGTAGTAAAGCTTCGATAGAAGCTATTGTTGAATCAAAAATTTCTGGTTGGTACATCGATAAGTTAATCACAATTTTATGGTTGTTACCAATGGCAGCGCTTATCTTATCGGGTGTAATGGTTTGTGTTTTTTTAATTAATAACTTTGCTGCCTGGATATCGTGATTATTTGTATTGAATAATAATGTTGTAGTCACGATAGCAAGTGTTGCAATGCTAGCAACTAAAAAGCGTGATCTGCTAGCATGTGCGGTGCAGCTAAATAATTTTTTTCTGGTTTCATTGGTAGATATATCGGCATAAGCAAGTTGTACTTTTTCTTTTAAGGCGCGCGCATCGCTAATACGTTGTGCTAGCTCGGTATCATGCTGTTCATCAAACAATAAACGCGCGCGTTCATCGTTATCGAGTTCGCCATCGACATACGCATTGATGTGTTCGTCTGAGTGTTGGAATTGATTATTCATTGTACTATCTTAAGAGTTGTCTTGTTTCTGAGCTCTAGTGGTTGTTCGTCGAGTTTTTGTTTTAGTGATTGTCTAGCTCTGTTTAATCTGCTCATTATGGTGCCAAGTGGAACATCGATGATTTCTGCTACTTCTGCATAGGTAAAATTTTCGATATCAATTAATGTTAATACTTGGCGATGTTTAAAAGGCAAGTTGGTAATGGCATACCGGACAGCAGCGAGCATTTCGTCCTGACAATGTAAGCTTTCGGGTGTGTCCTTTTCAATTAATACGGTATCATCAATATCAATTTCTTCGCGTTGTTTCCGGCAGTAATCAATAAAACAGTTAGATAATATTCGAAACAACCAGCCATCTAACGCTTTGATGTTGTTCACTCTGTCAACACTGTTAAGTGCTTTTATCATGGTTTCCTGAACCACTTCTTCGGCGACATCACTGTTGTGTGACCAGGCATATGCCATACGGTAGAGGCGGTTTCGTCCCGATTCTAATCGTTTGCATAATTTTCGTTGCTTTGCGGTTAGCACCAACAACTGCTTGATCGAACTCACTCTTGTTTCCTCATTTATAAAGTATAGACGTGAAGCGGTATGAATATATTCCATTATTTTTCTATTCCTGACTATCGGACAGGTCGCAAAAATTATAAATGTTCGTTATTTTTGACACATCATGGAATAAATTTAGAAATCACTTCGTCATTTTCGGGAAGTCGTTATTTTGTATCTTGTTTTTAAATGTGATTAAAGAGGAGTGGAAATTAAATGAATAAATGTAAATTAACCGCAACAGCGCTCGCTGTGAGTGTGGTTACGTTCACGGGTAACGTAATCGCCCATTCGGGTAATTCAGCAGCTGGAACGCCAGTTTGTCTGGAGTCAAATATAATGATGGCCGATGCGCAAAATGCGCCGTTTGCGAACTCCGGCCCGGTTGTGGATGGTATTATCCGTAGCGGCCCCGGTCGATTATTGGAAATGAATACCACTACTGGTGAGCGTGGTATCACAGTAGTCAATCCACTTAATGCTGGAAATGCCGGTACCGAAATTTGCCCCGACCATGTATCTTGCCCTGGGCCCTGGAAACCAACAGGAAATACCTCGGGTGGTCTCGATGGTCATGCATTTTTAACCAGTGCCGCTCAACATGCACTAACAGTGCATCATCGTGATGGTACACCGATTAAAACTAACCCGGTGTGGCCAACATCTCCTTCCCCTGAAGGTGGCGGTTTTGGATTCGTGCCGCGAATATTAGGTAATGGTTTTATGCCAAACGGTAACATTGCACAGACTGTGTGTGATGCTAACTTCTTTAATGCAAGTAACTCTGATGTCATGGGTCTGGGCGAGAGTGGTATCAATTACAATGCCCCTCCAGGAACGGCGGTTGGTCCTTCTGATAATTCGTCTTATCTTTTCTTCCCACCGGTGTATAGTCCACAGGAACGTGCTAAGAATGGTCGTGTTCTGGTTCTTGATCAGGAATCCATGGCCGCTATTGATGAGTACAGCAAACCTAAGTGGGGTCCTTATAGACATGATCCACGTTGGAATTGTCCAGCAGGTGTGTTGATTAGCTCTGAAGGTTTATTCATTAGTATGTTCCATGGTGATGCCGTTTTCGTGGTTGACTGGATGCATGGTATCGATAAACATAGTCGTGGTGTTGGTTCTAATACGCCATTCAAACCATGGAGACCTTTCAAACTGGATAGAAAGAAAAATCGTTCGAAAGTCATCCGTGTGATTGATCTGGCTAATGATGGAACCGGTGATACGGATAACCCGCTGAATTATTACGATGCGCCTTATTACGATTCGCCCAAGCGTCGCGATAATTTACGTGCAATTCGCATGTCTGAAGACGGTAGTTTGTTCGGTACCCGTCGCAGTCGCTCTCGTGATTGTCTCAGAGGTGAAGCACCAGGTGCTAGTGGTGTAGCAGGAGCCGGTGCGCCATGTAACCCTAGTGTTTTTCGTCAGCACATCTTCGTGGTTGATCCCGGTGAAAATCATAGAACGGGTAGTCTTGCACTTGACCCGGGTGTGAACGTCATTGCGGGTGTGAGTATCAACCGTATTTCTGGGCCTGGCTGTGAATTCATTAATCCTGGACATGCTGATCTGGATGCCTGTGACGTAGAAACACTGTATGTTGGTGTATCAGCCGGTAATGCTGGTTGTGATGCTGATGGAGATGGTCAACCTGGCCCCGGGCATCCTGCTAATCAGTGCTTCAAACCTGGTGGTACGGTGTATGAATACCTGATTGATAAAGCGCATCAGGATGGCGGTGTCTTAGCAGGTGATGGCAGTGGTAATTGTAACGGTGATCCTAATGATCCTGCCGGTAATACCGGTTGTGCGATGCCGATTGCACAGTTCGATTTTGTTAATCGTACGGGTACCAGCAGCTTGCCTATCGGCGCGATAGAAGGGCTCGATCCACGAATGGTTATGCATATTCATGAAGCGTATAACCAGTAGTTGATGATGACCTATCTCGGGACAGAGAATGTTTTCTCTGTCCCGAGATAATTATTTTTGTCTTATAAAAATTTAATAGTGAGTGATATTTGTATGAAGCATCTAATATCCATTACAATGTTATTTATCTTGAGCGGGTGTGATGGTAATTCATCTGACACTAATGACACGTTAAATAGCACGACAGGCTCCGCCGACGTTACACCGGATTATCTAAATAAACCCCTGCAAGGAAAAGTCAGTCAGCGTGGTTTATACAGAATGGTACGCAGTGGTGGAGTGATCGATGATAATAAAACGACGACTGGTAAGGTGATTTCTAATCCAGTTATTCAACAGGTGAAATCGACAGAACGTATACCGTTAGTTAAAGGTGCGCAGATGTACCTGCAGTATAAAATCTGGTCATTGCCTAATCGACCAGCATATGTTGACCTGAGGCGAGTGTTAACACATCCAGAGATGACTTTACCCGATGGTACGGTTTCAACCGGTTCAGATTTTAAAGTTAAGCGTAAAGTCAGTAGTAATCACGTCATTGTATATACTGGTTATGGTTTTGACGAAGATTATGAGTTGGTTGAAGGTGAATGGACATTTCAGATTTGGTATCAGGATAAAAAACTAATCGAACAAAAATTTACCACCTATTGGCCTGATGAAAAAGAGATCGCAAAAATTAAGCCGATGCTGGAACTGGGAAATCAGGTACAAGTAAAAATGCAGTCCCCGAATAATAAAGATTCAAAAATGAATTGGCCACGGGTGATGGCTGGTGTAAGTCAAAGCGAATTGCCACCTGGTGTGACTGAAGCAAGACAGGAAATGAAAAAACCCATAGTTACGCAATAAGATTGTATGAGTTCTTTCGGTATTTGCCCCATTGCCATAGCCGGTATGCTTAAGGCTCATATTACTTTGTCGCAGCGCGAATCGCTACGGAATAGGCAATGTTTGCCCAATGATTCATTTGTTCAGCATCTTCCAGTGTTTCTTCGGGTGCCTGATAATAATTCATCTTGAAGACTTTATCTTTTTTCGCGTAGGTAAAGGCTTCCAGGTCTTTTGAAATAAAATCACCTTCTGTTTGTTTATCTGTTTTCAGGTAGAGCACGTTATCGGCAACCAGTCCAAACATTAAACCATCAAGAAAAATACCGTGGCCACCAAACATACCTTTTGAATATACGGGGCCCATCAATTGCATTAACTCAACGATGTAAGAAACAAATTCTTTTTCTTTTTTAGATGTCGGCATATACGATACTCAGTAATAATAAAATTGTCATTCCCGAATGCTTATATCGGGAATGACGATATAAAATTGCTTGCTAAAATTATTGAGTGTTTTTATTTATTAAAGCGAAGGCGAGCGAATTACCATCATTTTTTCGATCTGCATATCTTTGAATGTGTGCGGAATGCCACCCACGCCATGACCCGAATGTTTTAGACCAGCGAAGGGCATCCAGTCAACGCGAAAAGCAGTGTGATCATTAACCATGACGGCTGAAGCATCAAGTTGCTTGAATGCATACATACAGGTGTCTAAGTTTTTAGAAAAGACCGCAGCCTGAAAAGCGACATCCAAACTATTTGCACGTGTGATGGCGTTGTCGATGTTTTCGTATTCATAAACGCAAACCACAGGGCCAAAAATTTCATTCTGAGAAATAATGGCATCTTCACTCGGGTTAAATAACACGGTTGCCGGATAACAACTATCAGATATTTTTTCACCACCACTGAGTAATTCTGCACCTTTGTCTACGGCGTCTTTCACCCATTCATCAACGCGATTGGTTTCTGCATGACGAATCAATGGGCCGATTTCTGTGTCCTGTAATGTGGGGTCACCAATTTTCATCTGCTTACCGGCTTCAGCTATTTTTTCTGCCAGTTGTCGCGCAATTTTTTTATCTGCGTATACGCGTTGTACCGAAACACAAACTTGTCCAGCATGATAGAACCCTGCTTTGGATAATAAAGTGACTGTGTCATCCATATCTGCATCATGCGAAACAATAACCGGTGCAACCCCACCATGTTCCAGTCCGCACCGTGTTCCATTGGCTAGCTTTGAGCGTAACATCCAACCGACACGTGCGCTGCCAATGAAACTGAAAAACGCTACACGGTTATCGGAAACTAGTTTTTCTGCGGCCTCATGATCGGTGGTGACGATGCCCTGACACCAAGCTTCGGGTAATCCGGCTTCGTGTAAAATTTGAATTAATCGAAAGCAGGAGAGGGGAGTGTCTTCAGCTGGTTTGATAATGACCGGGCAGCCTGCGGCTACAGCCGGACCAATTTGATGCACGGCAAGGTTGAGCGGATGGTTAAACGCACTAACGGCTACGACCACGCCGATAGGTTCGTGTGTGGTAAAGGCTAGACGATTCATCGATGCAGCATTTTTTCCCATAGGAATTTCTTCACCATGTTCACTGCGTATGACTTCGACACAATTTTTTATACCGTCGATTGCACGTGCGACCTCAACTTTTGAGTCGGATAGTGGTTTTCCACCTTCACGTGCCGCCTCGATGGCAAGCTCATCAAAACGTGACTGCATGATGCCAGCCGTTTTTTCTAAAATATTAATTCGTTGCTCAGCGGTGAGCCAATTTTGTTTATTGGTAAATAACTGCTGGGCTTTTTCTAATGCGATTTCAACAGCACTTGCGTCACCGGTTTCAATGGTGGCAATTTGGGCGCCATCGTAGGGGGCGGTTACGTTGATGGTGCCTGCTGATGTTGCGCCGGGGATTAGCAGTTTGAAATGATCAGACATAGTGCTTTGCCTCTATATTGATTTGTAAACCACAGAGACACAGAGGTCACAGAATTTTCTTTTGTTATTTTTGTCCTTCTGCAAGGGCGCTTGAAAAGAACCATAAAAGTTTTTTCTGCGACCTCTGTGTCTCTGTGGTAAAACTATTTGTTTAAATCGGACAGGCAATATTACCCAATCGTTCCGTCAATATCATGTTTTCTCGATAATCAATCGGTATCACTACCAGTGTTGGCCCGTCTTCATTAAAAGCTGTTTCTAATGTCGTCAACAGATCACTGCTGTTTTCGACCTTGTGGCCATGCCAGCCAAATGATTCAGCCAGTTTTAACCAGTCGGGGTTGCCAAAAGATAAATCTGTGTGTTTACCAAACTCGTTCTCTTGTTTCCATGCAATCAATCCATACATATTGTCTTCCCATACCATAGTAACAATATTGGTATTCAATCGCTTTGCTGTTTCCATCTCCTGAACATTCATCAAGTAACCGGCATCACCGGATATCGATAATATACGTCGATCAGGGTGAACCAGTGCGGCAGCAATTGCACCGGGTAAGGCAAATCCCATCGAACAAAAACCATTAGGAATTAAACAGGTATTGGGTTCGTGGCATTGATAATGCCTGGCAATCCACATTTTATGCGCGCCCACATCTGATAATAAAATATCATGAGGCCCCATGACTTCACGACAATCCCATAAAACTTTCTGTGGTCGGATTGATCCTTTGGTGTCGTCATCTTTATGCATGCTTAGTTCTTCCTGCATACTGCTACGTGTGGCTGCCTGGTGTGAGGTGTCAAAAGTTAAACCACCATTGGCATCGACACGTTCGTTTAACATCCATAAGGTATGAGCAAGGTCTCCAACCAGTTCGGTTTCGGGGTGATAGTCAGAATCGATTTCAGCCGGTAAAAAATCGGCATGGATAATATGGTGGTCACCTTTTGCGTTCCACAGGCTAGGGTGGTACTCGACCATGTCATAACCTAATGCTAGTACTACATCGGCCTTTTCCAATGCGCAGGCGACGACGTCACGTGACTGTAAACCGATTGTGTACAGGCAATATTCTGCATCCATATCGACACAGCCCTTAGCCATGAAGGTATTGATGACACCAATACCGGTTTTATCGCAGAAGGCGCGTAGTTGTTTGCTGGCACGTCGGCGTATGCAGCCATTGCCAGCCAGGATAAGAGGGTGTTTAGCATTTTTCAATACTTCAAATGCCTGGTCAATAATCTTGTCATCGGTTACTGCACGGCGAAAGCGTTGTGGTCTTAAAGGCAGGGTTGTTGTTGGGAGTTTAGCGATATCTTCGGGCAGTTCGATATGCACTGCACCGGGTTTTTCGCTTCTAGCAACGCGTACGGCCTTGCGGATAATTTCAGGTATGTTGTCTTGATGTAAAACCGTTGTCGCCCATTTAGTCACTGGTTCAAACATCTTCACCACGTCCATAATCTGGTGTGACTCTTTATGTAATCGTTGTGATGAACCTTGACCTGTCAGAGCTAGCAGAGGAGCACGGTCCATGTTGGAATCGGCAACACCGGTAATCAGATTGGTTGCGCCAGGGCCGAGTGTGCCAAGACATCCCGCTGCATTTCCAGTGAGTCGACCATAAATTTCGGCCATGAAAGCAGCACCTTGTTCGTGTCGGGTAAGAATAAACTTAATCTTGTCCGATTTTTCCAACGACATCATGAAATCGGCATTTTCTTCACCGGGTACACCAAAAATATACTCGATGCCTTCTTCTTCTAAACAATTTACAAACAGATCTGATGCTTTCATTGTTGTCCTGCCATTTTGTGAATTTAATAAGCGTTATTTATGAAAACGCTTCTGGAAAATAGTTCAGTAGAGCCCGAATGATACTTGTCCAGGTCATAACTCTGTTTTTGTTATCGGCTAATTTTTGAGAATCTATACTATATCGTGCGGTAAATTTATGTCCAATTTTTAATTGTATTGTTTTGTGAATAGCTGTCTTATACTGACGCTAGTGGTAAGATTGTCTCATTGAGCCGTCTAAGATATGGCATGAGGATACTAATATGCAATCGCAGTCTATGAAAACACAATTATTGACCATCTCGAGCATTATATTTGTGCTGGCATTGTTCCGCCTATTGCCGCATTGGCCAAATGTGTCACCGGTAGCAGCGATGGCTTTATTCGGTGGTGCTTATTTTGCTGATAAGCGAATGGCGTTTATTATTCCTTTCGTTGCCCTGTTCGTGAGTGATTTGATTATTGGCTTACACAATTCGATGATTTTTGTTTATGCCGGATTCGGATTGACTGTAATGGTGGGTTTCTGGTTGAAAAATCGTATGACTATTACCACTACGGCTTTTGCTGTTTTGGCTTCTTCTGTTCTTTTCTTCCTGCTGACAAATTTTGGCGCGTGGATGACATCGGGTATATACCTTAAATCGACGGAAGGTCTGATGCAGGCATATGTTGCGGGTATTCCTTTTTTCCAGAATTCTTTATTGGGTAATGGGGTTTATGCTGTGGTTATTTTTGGTGGATATTATTTATTGCAGAGGAATTTTTCTGTTTTGAATGCATCGCTCCCTAAATAGCTTACTAAGGCGGGGGAAAGGTCAAAGGTCAAAAGCGGTATATTAATTTGGCAGAGGTATTTATTCTGAAAACCAACTTTTTATATTGTCATCCTCGAATGCTTTTGTCGGGGATCTAGAGGTTTTGTGTGTTTATAGATGATTGGATTCTCGACAAAAGCATTCGGGAATGACAGGTTAATTAGTTTGCTGATATTCAGTAATGTATGAACACCCACCCCAATAGCTGGGACTTCAAATCAAAAAATAAAAAAATTAAGGTTTCAGCCCAACTCCCAACCTCAACAACCGCAAAGCAAAATAAAACAACACCACAATAAATCCAATAATAATAACAAACGCCATACTCAAGTCGATATCACTTACCCCGAGCAAGCCATAGCGAAAAGCGTTAATCATATAAAGAATAGGGTTAACCAGTGAAACATTCTGCCAAAATTCGGGTAACATTTTAATCGAATAAAAAATACCGCCAAGATAAGTAAGAGGAGTTAGTACAAATGTCGGGATGATGGTTATGTCATCAAAGCTTCTGGCATATGCTGCATTGATGAACCCTGCTAAAGCAAACAGTATCGAAGTTAAAACAAACACGGCGATGGTCACGCTGTAACTGTAGATTTGAAAGTCGGAAAAGAACATGGATACGAATGTAACGGTAATACCAACGATTAATCCTCGGGCTAATCCGCCCGATACAAAGCCGATTAAGATGATGTAGTTAGGTAGAGGTGAGACCAACATTTCTTCTATGCTACGGTGAAACTTTGCACTGAAAAATGACGATACAACGTTGGCATAGGCATTGGTGATAACTGACATCAGAATCAAACCAGGCACGATGTAATCCATATATTTAAAACCATCTATGTCACTTATCTGTGAACCGATAAGTTCGCCGAAGATAATAAAATAGAGTCCAACAGAAATGGCAGGTGGTAATACGGTCTGTACCCAAATACGGATAAAGCGTAAAAACTCTTTAGTAGCAATAGTTTTTAGCGCGACTATTTGCTGAGAATAATTCATGCTATTTTCTCATGACTGTTGTTTTTATTATTTACCAGACCGATAAATAATTGTTCTAGTCGATTGGTTTTGTTTTTCATACTGACGACTTCAATTCCGCAAGACTTTAAAATGGCAAAGAGATTGGTCATGTTTTGCGTTGCACTGATGTCTGCTTCCAATGTTGTGTTATCAATCATTCTTACTGCATAGTCTTTGCACTCTGGTATCGAATCAATAGGCGTGCTGAGGTATAAAATAAAGGTTTCAATATGCAATCTATCGAGTAGTGACCGCATCTGAGTTTGCTCAATGGTGATACCGTCGTTGATTATTGCGATGTTGTTGCACAGGCTCTCAGCTTCTTCGAGATAGTGGGTAGTCAGGATAATCGTGGTGCCTTCTTCATTTTTTTCTTTTAAAAATTCCCACATGGAGTGGCGGATTTCAATATCAACGCCGGCAGTGGGTTCATCTAAGATGAGAAGTTTTGGGCGGTGCATTAGTGCGCGTGCAATCATCAGGCGACGTTTCATGCCGCCTGATAATTCTTTTGCCATGTCAAAACGTTTGTCCCAAAGTTTTAATTGTTTGAGGTAGGTTTCAGCGCATTGTTTTGCCTCTTCATGGCTTATGCCGTAGTAGCCCGCCTGATTAATTAGAATCTCGCCAATGGGCTCGAAAATATTGAAATTGAATTCTTGCGGTACCAGTCCTATATGCATGCGGACATCTGATACATGACTATCCAGATTGTGACCAAATACTTCGACTTGTCCGGAAGATTTGTTTACCAGTGAAGATATAATGCCGATAACCGTTGATTTACCGGCGCCATTCGGGCCGAGCAGAGCAAAAAAATCACCTTCTTTAACGGTAAGATCGACGCCTTTTAAAGCATTTACCCCATTTTTATAGGTTTTTTGCAGATTTTTTATGTATAAGGCGTTCAATTTATGTTCATGCTATTTAAGTTTTAGACTGTTAAATTTGTGGTTGTGATGTTACAGTGTTTGTATAAGTAATACGACCGTCTAAGAATCATCCTGTTAAACTATGTAGGCGGATATTTATGTTTCAATAGCAGGCACGCTTTATTTACTATTATTTTTTGAAGAGTACAGACTAATGGGCACTAAAGGTGACGGAAATCGTCAACGAATTGTCGATGCGGCGGATAATCTGTTTTATCGTCGTGGATACAATCAAACTTCCTTTCAGGATATCTCCGATGCGACGGGCATTCCACGGGGTAATTTTTATTATTACTTCAAAACAAAAGATGAGATTCTGACTGCGGTTGTCAGTGCGCGGATGGATGGATTAAGTGAAATATTAAGCCACTGTGAAGCGGAAGCGGTTGATGCAAGAGAGCGTTTGTTGCTATTCAGTAATATGCTGGAAGTAAATCAGGACAACGTAATTGAATCAGGTTGCCCGATAGGTACACTTAGTTCTGAGTTAGCAAAGGACGATCCAACCCTACATGCAAAGTCTAAACAGATATTTGTTTTAATGCGTAACTGGCTTAAACGGCAATTTGATACTCTGGGTTTGAGCAATGCAGATGAGTTGGCTATGGATTTACTGGCGAAGCTACAGGGTGTGACGGTTCTGGCATGCGCATTCAAAGACGTAGAATATGTGAAGCGTAGCCATCAGGATATTAAGAACTGGATTAACGAAAAAACTTTAAATTAATTTGTTTGAGGCAATGGTGATGGATATGTCTATTCAGGAAACCTATTTAGCCGCATTTAGGGGTAATTTTACCTCGACGATGCGATGGCACGATCTGGATGCCTTTTGGGACGAGTTGAAAACGCAAGCAGATGACCATTGGTATATCTATGCAGTTGGTGAAATGCCGCCTGTCGCAACGGTCGATAAAAATCAATTATTAAATTTTATTAATAGAATTGATGAGTTGTTACATAATGACCATGATGAAGATTATTGTGGTATTGTCTATATAGATAATCAGCAAGCACCTGAATTTATTAAAATTTTTGATCCGAACAATCTCGGTGTTTCATGTGGTTTTAGTGATAATCCGCCGCTGCCCGGCTGGATATTGTCGAAAATTCAGCCTGTTGAGCTAGAGTCAGCATTAAATCCTCCCAAAAATCGGCAGCGTTGGTGGCAAAAAATATTCGCCTGATTTTCACCTGATTTATAAAACCCTTCAAAAATGTAGTATCATTCTAGATGCACTATCTTAGTGTAATTGTTGGTACTAATTTGTTATTTTTCTTTGATGGGGTATTGTGTGGACAAGATGGACAAGGCAATGAAGGCCTTTTTTTTGTTTGTTGGCCTGATGATGTGGGCAGGAATTTGGTTGTCTGGTTTTGATACAGTTCACTGGTTATTATATCTCCCTGCTGCATTTTTTCTTTGTTCAGCAATTACAGGCATCTGTCCTGGTATGGTTTTTTTTACGGAACTATTTAAAGAAAAACAAATGGAATAATTTTTATCTAACTAGTTCTTCACGATCTTTTTCATATTCGTCATAGTTTTTATTCACTCCTTCCATGCAACGGTCGTATTCTGAGATAGGGCCGTTTCTACATTCTGTGGTATGTGAAAATTTTGCTGCTTCATACCAGTTTGATTTTCCGCAGGCGCTGATGGTGAGTGAAAAAAATAATACCCAGAATATTCTATAAAAGTAAACCATGTCAATTTCAGAATGTAGTAATAGTGTCTTAATTATAATACTTTGATCTGGAAAGTTATATACAGGATGTTAATGTCATCTCGGCCAGAGGTATTCTTAAATACGGGTGTAAAAGAGCTATCCCTTTGGTTATTAAGATGGCCATGATTGTCTCTACGTTCCCACGTAGCACGGGATAAGTGCCTTTACGCAATCATTAAAAGGAAAATGATTACTAAGCCCCTAAAGTATGAGAACGAAAGTAATATGCATCGTCTTTCCGGTGTGTTTTTAGCCGGAGTCCATTTTTAATATAAACACCGCATTTCAAGTATTTCGTCTTTTGTGGGATAAATACCGGCTAAAAATATACCGGTATGACGAGAAAAATAGTTGAAAAAATTACCCAGCTTTTATCGCTCGGTAAAAGCATTATCCAGTCCACGCGATACCGGTCTAAGTAAATAAGCCAATATTGACTTCGCACCGGTTTCAATATTTGCGGCAACGGTCATGCCCGGGATAATTTTCATTATTTTCGGATTGTCACCCACCCAGGCTTTATCAAGCGTAATCTCTGCACGGTAGTAGGGATTATTTTTTTCATCAAGATATGTGGTTGCAGATATCTGTTTAACTTTACCATCAATGCTACCGAAGCGAGCTGAATCGTAACTATCAATCTTTACATCCGCACTCTGACCGATATGAACATGGCCGATGTCTTTCGGTAATATTCGCGCTTCGACGATTAGTTCATCATCCATTGGAACGATACGGAGAATAATTTTTCCGGGTTCTGCTACAGCATTGATGCTGTTGATAGAAAGAGCCTGAACAATACCTGAAACCGGTGATACGACATTGAGACGATTGGCTCTGTCATTCAGACGGATGAGTGTTTGCTCTACTTCGGCTAATTCATTGGTTACCTGCCCTGACTCAATATGAATGTCTTTTATAAACTGAAACTCGACATCCTTGCGACGGTGTTTAGCTTCGGATAAGGTTGTTTTTGCGATGTTATAATCATCTTGAAATTGACGGTATTTACGTAAGTTTTCTGATAACTGAATTTGTGTTGTTAATAATTCATCACGGGCAACGACACCCGTTTCGTTAAGGCGTCTGCGAATGGTTACCTGTTCTTCTAACAAAGCCACTTCTTTTTTCATGATGCTTGATTGGTTTAATGAGCGTTGTTTTTCATATTTTTTTTGTTCAATCTGCTGGTTAATGACCGAAACTTTTTGAGTCTGACTATTCAGTTGAGCGATATAGATTGTTTTTTGATGTCCAGCTAATTCCGGGTAATTGTTTTCAGTATCACCGAAATTAGGCTCACGATTATCAATCAGCGCCTGTAAACGTTCTTGTTGAAATAATAAAGAGGAATAACGAACCTGCATTTGTTCCAGTTCTGACATGGTGGCTGGAGGTGCGAATCGTAATAGTGTATCCCCCTTATTGACCATGTCACCATTTCTTACGAGTATTTCGCTTACTATGCCACCCTCAAGATGTTGCACGTTATGAATAAGGTCTGCTGGAATCACTTCGCCTTGTGTTATTGCGACTTCTTTAATCTGGGTTAAATGTGCCCATAGTACGAGTGCAACAAACAATACACCACTGAATATAATTGCAATATTAATAATTTTTGTAGGTGTGGTTTCTTCTAGTTGAATAGCCTGATTCAAATAATGTGCTCGGGCCCTCGGTAAGCCCGCAGTTGTATTTGCAGCAAAAACAATATTATTTTCTTTCACGATATTTTCTCCAGCATCATGTCTATTACAGTGTCGGTATCCCCAGTAAATTGAACCATACCGTATTCCATCAAAACAGCTTTATCAGCAAGGCGAATATGAGAGGGGCGGTGGCTCACCATAATAATGGTGTGTTTACCTTTGAGTTTTTTAAGTTGTTGAATTAAACGTTGATCACTTTCGTCATCTAATGATGCGCCGGGTTCATCAAGTAATAAAATTTTCGCAGGGTTAACAAATGCCCGCGCCATGGATAATGCGCGAAGGAACCCCGGTGGCATGTGGTCGTCGGTATTATCACCAATACGTGTATTAAAACCTTCGGGTAGTGAGAGTATGTCATCAAGCACGCCCGCTTCTTCGGCTGCGCGGTGTAAATCTTCATCGGTAGCGAGTATGTTATTTAAACGCATATTCTGCGCGATGGAACCGTGAAACATGGTTGTAATCTGTGGGACGTAAGAAATTGCACGTCTTAAATCCATTGCGTTTAATTGTCGAATATCCAGGTCATCAATGGAAAATGAACCCGCCTGTGGTCGGTACATCCCTGCAATCAATTTTATCAGGGTTGATTTACCTGCACCGGTATTGCCACAGATTGCAATCATCTCGCCAGGTTTAACATCAAAACTAACGCCTAATAAAGCCGGGTCTTCCTCTGGGCCATATCGAAAACTGACACGATCAACATTAATGTGACCATCCAGTTCAGATAATAATAAACTAGACTGTCCGGAGTGCTGTTCAACCTGTAGTCGCATTAATTGATTAATTTGTCCGATGGATTTACTTAATTGCTGGAATTTGAAAAAGGATAAAAATGCAGCTTGTAGTGGAGATAAAACACGCCAGACTAAGGCCATGGTTGCAATTAATGCACCGATGGTCATATCGCCTTCAATAACCATCAAAGTGCCAAAGCCGACAGTTGCTGCTCCAGCGATGGTCATCAGTGATTGTGAAACACTGTTTAAAACACTGCTGGCAATAAAGGTTTCATAGCTCGCCATTACAGAATCACCTGAAGTTTCTCTGAAACGCTCCCACCAGACCGTTTCACCGCCGATGGCTTTGATTTCTTTGCGACCATCCATACTTTGCATCAGCATGCGTTGTTTGTTGGTTTTTGCAATGCCTGACTGCATAACTTTTGAGCTGGTGTGCGGTAACCAAAAAATACCAAATACGATGTAAGCACATACCACAACAATAGGAATGACAGCTAACCAACCAGCAAGGATGGCAATGACCGTGATAAACATAATAGCGAAAGGTATCTCGAGTGTCATTGCCGCATTGGGGCCAGTAAAGAAATCTCGTACCGAATCAAACTGTTTTAAACGTGAGAGTTGTGCAGCAACGGTAGAACGTTCAGTAAAAACAGGTGGCAAAAATATAAGTTGTCTGAATGTTTCTGTTCCTATCAGATAGTCTATTCGTCCGGCAACGGATCCCAATAGCTGCGCGCGCAGATAACGTAGTATTAAATCGGCGGCTAACAGTACGCCTACGCCCGTTATGATATAGGGTAGCGTTTCAATTGATTTTGCACCGATAACTTTATCATAAATAACCATGACAGAGAGAGGAACGGCCAGAGCAACGAAGTTGATTAAGAAGGTCATTGCTAATAAATGCACGACAAGATGTTTGAAACGTTTTAATAATCGATAGAACCAGGCATCGCCTGCGTCATTCATTGTCATGCCATGACTTGGATGCGTATCAGTGAAGACATAAGCTGTGCCATTTGTTTCATCAGGTGTGATGAATTCATGTTTTTCTGTCTTGGCATTGAAGCTGCTTATTTTTCCATTTTCTTTATTTAGTAAAACACGAATATCACCTTTGTCAGAAATAAATAGACAAGGATAAAGTTCTTTTTGTATGGATTTTAATTGTGAGTCTTGAGGCGTGCTGTCATAACCCAGAGTTACAAGAATATTACGTAGATCAACTAGTTCCAGACGCTCAGAAAAATGTGGTAGCGCTTCCAATAATTCGCGTGCGTAATTATGCCACCCTAATTCTTTTAATAATGGAATAATGCAGGCCGCATAGGGTGAATCATCGTGAAAATCATTTAATGCATCGTTTCTCAATGCTTCTGCTAGACGTTCTGAAAAAGGCAGTGCTGCTGTCTTGTTGCGTGACTTTATACTTTCATTAGGCAATATCTGCGTGACGTTCATGATTATCCTTGTGAAATTGGTTGCGCAAACATGATGGTTTTTGACATATCTAATTCTGTTAATTCGATGAGATGTTTATTTACTATTTTAAAGTGACGGTCACACAGGCTTAGGAAAGAAGGTCTGTGAGAGACGATGACTAGAGTTTTTTCCTTTTTAAAGTCTTCGATAACTCTGTGAAGTCGCGAATCATTTTTTATATCAAAATTTGCATTGGCATCATCAAACAGCATGATCTTTGGATGACCTACGAGTGAGCGAACCATGATGATTTTTTGACGCACACCTTCTGATAAAGAATCAACCGCTGCACCACCCACCTGCGTGTCCAGACCTGCAGGTAAACGTGTAATTATTTCATCAAGCCCTAGTATTTTTGATAATTCAATGGCCTGATTGATTGCTTCTCCCTCACGGTAGAGCGTCATATTTTCCAGAATGGTTCCTTCAAACAAAATTCCATGTTGCGGCACGATGCCGATTTGTGCTCGTAGATATTCAAATTCGTAGCTATGTATCTTATTTTCATCAAGCAATATTTCGCCTTTATCTGGACGGAGAAAGCCAGACAAAAGAGCGATAAGCGTGGATTTACCTGCACCATTGCTACCTGTAATAGAGATGCTATCACCTGCATTAATCGTTAATGAAATATCTTCGAGTAAGCTTTCTTTTTGAGTGGGGTATTTGAAGCTTATATTTTGAAGTTCAATTTTACCCTGTATACCCTTACTAGGTTTAATGTTGCCAGACTTCTCTTCTTCCATAGAATATAACTCTGAAACTTTTTCGTGAGCAAGGCGTACAGTCTGAAACTGTGACCAGATATTCATAGCGTTTAAACCAGGTTGTAAAACACGACTGGATAGCATAGTGCCAGCCGCTAATGCACCAATAGTCAAACTACCATCGATGACATATATACTACCTATACTGGCGAAACACACGACAGCGAGTTGTGAGACGGTTGCGCCAACACCCTGAACAACACTGTTTATCTTGGCAAGTTCGCTAACACTCTCCGCCGATTTTTTTTGTAATCTTTCATAACGACGTAACATTAATGATTCCATCGCCATGGATTTGATCGTATGGATACCTGTCAGTGTTTCATGTATGAAATTCTGCCTTCTTTCTTCCATGATAGAACGTTTTTTCAAAGCGTGGCGCAAATGGTCACCAATTTTTGTAGAAACAACAAAAAATATTCCCAATAAAATAAGAGGGATTAGGATAAGCGGTCCTGCAATAACATAGATCAGTGCCAGAAAAATAAAAACAAAAGGTATGTCTATTGCAAGTAGGATAGATTGACTCGAATAAAATTCCTGAATTTTTTCTAGTGCTTCCATCTTGTCAAGATAGTAACTGGTGGGTTTGCTGCTGAAAGAATTCGATTCAGCATCAAGAATATGATTCATCGCATGTAGACTCTCGCGATGATCGAAGCGTGCTCCTTCCCAGCTTAATATCATAGAACGAAATATTTTCAAAAAACTGTCGATGATAATTACTGCAATCAGGCCAATCATAAGAAGGGTAAATGATTCAGTAGCCTGATTCGGGATAATACGATCGTAAACTTGAAGGATTACCATGGGCAATCCTAGTGCAAGTATATTGATCATCAGTGACGCCACTAAAACACTGGGTTCTCGCCATGTGGCGGGTGTTTGTAGCATGCCTTTTGTAAGATTTTTTCTCATTAAATTCTCGTTTTTTCTGTTATGTGAAAATAAAACTCGGTGACATAACAAGTAGATATACAGCTGTATCGGCAGTTACTCTGTTTTCTTGAATTACTCGGGATCGTCTTGGTAAATCGTTGTTTTAAATCATCATGAAAAAGTTAAAGGATGTGAAGTAGCGGCCGATAAAGAGGGGGTAATGCTATGTCTAAAATAGATAGAAGCAGACAATTTAGCCCGTCGATTAGACTTGAGGAAAAGGCAATGGTTGATAAAACTAATTCGAATAATGCAGATTCTGATGCACAAAAATCATCTGAAGAGCTTTTTTTACGCGGATCTGAGGAAGACCATGTATTGCGTGACAAGTCTGATAATGATGACCTGAAGCTGGATGATTCGCAGGAAGAATTATCATTGCAGAACATATTGCTTGGTAGTGAGCAACGTGAAATAGAAAATAGAGGCAGTGAAGAAAAAGGCGCGGGTAATGGTTATGACGATACCGTTGGTGTTAAGTCACTCTCCTCAAATCATGAATCGCAGGGAAATGGTACAGACGGTGATCAAAATACTACGTCTAATGCGGAGCAAAATCCATCCTCTAATCATGAAACAGATAGCACAAAAAATGATGCATCTTTACGCGATAATAATGATCAAGACACACGACGTGTATTATTAAATTCAGAAACAGACGGTAATAAAACGGAAGGCGTGCAGGTTGCTTCCGCTAGAAATGAAGATATAACAAGTGCTGGTCCTGTAGACGATGATCTTGATAAAACTATACCGAATGATATAAGTGATGAAGCGATAGAGGATCTAGCAAATCGTGCACCGGATGCCGGTGATGATACAGAGTTGAGTGTAGATGAAGGAAGCGCGACGCTGAACGGTCAGGTCATTGCAACTGATGTTAATACAACTGATGTCTTGAGTTACCAAGTGGTTGAAGGTTCGAGTATTCCAGATGGTTTTTCATTTTCAGAAGATGGAAGTTGGCAATTTAATGCACAGGATGAAGCCTATAATCATTTAAACGTAGGTGATTCAGTTGTTTTCACTGTTCCTATTGTTGTATCAGATAATTTTGGTGCTAGTGATACTACCCTAATTAAAATTACAATATTCGGTACCAATGATGCACCTGTTGCTGGCGCAGAAATTTCTGCGATTACAGACGAGGGTGCGACAACAATATCTGGACAATTTACTTCTACTGACGTTGACGATGGTGCGAGCGCTACATTTACTGTTTCTGCGGGCAATAGTGCACCAGCAGGTTTTGTGTTGAATGCCGATGGTAGTTACACATTCGATCCAGCCGATAGTGCATATGATCACCTTAATGTTGGTGATAGTGAAATCATTACTATTCCGGTAACCGTTACGGATGAGAATGGTGCAAGTGATACGTCGCAGGTACAAATTACAATTTCAGGTACTAATGATGCGCCCATAGCTGGCGCTGATGTTATAACTAACCTTGATGAAGGTGGGGCCACAATCAATGGGCAGTTAACTTCGAGTGATATTGATGATGGGGCGAGTGCTACATTTACTGTAAGTACAGGTTCAACGGCACCAGACGGTTTCGTATTGAACCCGGATGGTTCATACAGTTTTAATCCTGGAGATGCTTCTTACGATAATTTGAGTGTAGGTGACAACGAAACCATTACTATCCCTGTTACAGTTACCGATGATAATGGTGCGACGGACACTTCACAGATTCAGATAACCGTTACCGGAACTAATGATGCACCTGTTGCTGGTGCAGCAGTAAGTGCAACGCTTGATGAAGGCAGTGCTGTCATTAATGGTCAGCTCACATCAACGGATGTTGATGCTGCTGCGACAGCGACATGGAACACGAGTAGCACTCAAGCAGGATTTGTATTAAATGCTGATGGTAGTTATAGCTTTGATCCGGCAGACAATGCCTATGATCACTTGAATGTAGGTGATAGCGAAGCCATTACGATTCCTGTGATAGTGACAGATGATAACGGGGCAACGGATACAACTCAAATTCAGATTACAGTAACGGGCACTAATGATGCTCCTATCGCTGGAGTTTCAGTGACAACTAATGTCGTCGAAGGTGCTGCAGAAGTTAATGGCCAACTTACTTCCAGTGATGTTGATGACGGAGCCACGGCGACATTTACTGTGGCCGCTGGCAGCAGTACACCGGCTGGGTTTGTTTTAGATGCGGATGGCAGCTACAGCTTCGACCCGTCCGACGTTGCGTATGATTATCTCAATGTAGGGGATAGCGAAACGCTAACTATCCCGGTAACTGTGATGGATGATAACGGTGCCTCTGATACGATGCAAATTCAAATAACCGTTTCTGGAAGCAATGATGCACCTACAGCGATTGATTTTACAGGTACGATAGTCGATGAAAATGCATTACCTGGTACTGTTGTCGCACAGATGACAACACAGGATGTTGATGATGGTGAAATTTTTACTTACGCTATCATTGATGATGATTCAGGTTTGTTTGATATTGTTGGTGATCAAATTGTTGTAAAAACTGGTGCGGATATAGATTTTGAAATTGGGTCCTCTCATGATGTTTCGGTTCAGGTTACTGATGCAAATGGTCTAAGTTATACACAAACGGTTTCTTTAACGGTTAATGATATAAATGAAGCGCCGACGGATATTATTTTTGACACAAGTGGTGTAAGTGTTGAAGCGGGCCTGATTGTCAATAACGATGGCGCAAGTAATGAATACGGCGCAATATCAAATTTTGATAATTTCCCTACAACTGAAATTACCTTAGAAATACAATTCAGTTCAAATATGACGGATGCTAGCAGTATTGCCTTAGCGTCTTATGCGACAGGTGGCAGTAATAATGAATTTTTATTATTTTCTGATGGAAGCGGTAATCTTAATATTTATATTAACGGGTCAGCACGTGACACGGGTATTAATACGTCTAATTTACTCGACGGTAATACGCACCAGTTATCCGTAACATGGGATAGCCAGAGCGGTGCATTAGATGTGTATGTCGATGGTGTTGCAGAATATTCAGGTATACACCAACAGGGTAATCCTATCGAATCAGGTGGCACGCTGATATTTGGTCAGGAACAGGACAATGTTGGTGGTGGCTTTGATGCCAGTCAAAATTTTGAAGGCACGATAAGTGATGTGCGAATTTTTGACGAGGTTCGAACACCGCAGCAAATCGCAGATAATGCAAACGGTGAAATTTCAAATCCAGGTACAGAGAACGGATTAGTCAGTTATTACAATTTTAATTCTGTAAGCGGAGATGAAGTCACTGATCTTGTTGGTAATAATACCCTAACACTTAATAATGGTGCATCGGTTAGTTCTTCATTCAATGCGTCGACAGCCGCTACTGTTGATGAAAACGCTACAACGGGAACAGTAGTCGCAACACTTTCAACTGAAGATATTGATGCGGGTGACAGTCATTCTTATGTTATTACTGATGATGCATCAAATTACTTTGAAGTAGTTGGGAATGAAATTCGTGTTAAAGCGGGTGCAGATATCAATTTTGAGTCTGAATCTGTACATGAAGTAACTATTCAGTCAACAGACAGTGCTGGAAATACGTATAGTGAAATCGTTTCAATTGAAGTTAACGATGTGAATGAAGCGCCAACTGATATCGTTATTGCAGGTGGCTCTATCGATGAAAACACTGTTGCCGGCACAGTCGCCGCTACACTTGCTACCGTAGATGAAGATAGTGGCGAAACTTTCAGTTATACATTGACTGATGGCTCGGGTTTATTCGAAATTTCAGGTAGTGATATTGTTGTTAAAAGTGGTGCTGATATTGATTTTGAATCAGCAGAATCTCATGACGTTAGTGTTCAGGTGACCGATTCATTTGGCAACACATTAACCGAAAATTTCACCATTAATGTAAATGACCTGATAGAAAATATTGCACCGACTGCAGTCGATGATGTGACGGAAGGATTTAGTGCAGAAAATGCCAGTCTGGTAACTGAGCTGACATTCGAAGATGGACTACCTGCAACATTAGTGGGTTCGGTTAGTGCTGAGTCGGGTGGTCAGGTAGGTGATGCAGCAGATTTTAGTTCAGCGAAAGTTGAAGTTAGTGGTCTGAGCCTTAGCGGTGATGCTGGCGCACAGACTACGGTGTCGATGTGGATACAGGCTAACCCCGAGGGTGGTTGGGAAATGTTGGCTGCATCCGATCGTTATGACATGGTGATGCTAAACGGTGACATTGGATTTAATACTGCAGGTGGTGATCTTTTTGGCACCGATGCCAGTGAGCTTGCTGATGGTGAGTGGCATCAAGTGGTCGGTGTCTTTACCAATGGCGATGTCTCGCAGAACAGTATCTATATCGATGGTGTTGAACAGTCGATGTCGCAGATTCAGGGCACACCTAATAATGGGGTAGCCAATATCGACTCCAGTAGTGGCAATATGTATTTCGGTAGCTGGGGTGCTAATAATAATTATCGATTCAGCGGTAGTATGGATGAAGTTAAAGTATTTGATGGTGCCTTAAGTTCTTTTGAAGTGACTGAGCTTTATGATATCGAAGCCGATAGCGTCCGATGGGATGGTGGTGCATTAAGCACAAATGAAGATGTCGCATTAATAATAAACCCTGCTGAGTTACTTGCTAACGATACCGATCCAGATGGTGATGTATTGGTTATCAGTTCTGTACAGGATGGTGATAACGGTACTGTTGGAATTGATGCGGGTGGTAATGTCGTCTTTACACCTGATGCCAATTATAACGGTGAGGCAAGTTTTACTTATACGGTAAGCGATGGTAACGGCGGTGAGGATACCGCTACGGTTATATTGAATGTTAGCAATGTGAACGATCTGCCTACTATAGATGTCGTTAGTACGATTACAGTTGATGAAGATGGCAGTCAACAATTCAATTACAGTACTGCAGATATAGATAGCAGTAATGTTGTATTAAGTGGCGAGTCTGAAAATGGTACGGTCGTCGTCAATACTAATGGCACGGTGACCTTCACACCAGACGAAAATTTTTATGGTGACGATACCATCACATTAACGGCAACAGATAATAATGGCGGTGTGACAACTCAGCAAATTTCGGTGACGGTCAATCCTATAGAAGATGCACCTGATGCGATTGACGATGGAAATTTTGATCCGCAGTCAGCAACACTGACAGCAGAATTTAATTTTGATAGCGGCGTACCAACCGCGATCGTTGGTTCTGTCGTTGTAGAAAGTGATGGTCAGATTAGTGACGCAGCAAATTTCAGTTCCGCGAAAGTTGAAGTTAGTGGTTTGAGCCTTAGCGGTGATGCTGGCGCACAGACTACGGTGTCGATGTGGATACAGGCTAACCCCGAGGGTGGTTGGGAAATGTTGGCTGCATCCGATCGTTATGACATGGTGATGCTAAACGGTGACATTGGATTTAATACTGCAGGTGGTGATCTTTTTGGCACCGATGCCAGTGAGCTTGCTGATGGTGAGTGGCATCAAGTGGTCGGTGTCTTTACCAATGGCGATGTCTCGCAGAACAGTATCTATATCGATGGTGTTGAACAGTCGATGTCGCAGATTCAGGGCACACCTAATAATGGGGTAGCCAATATCGACTCCAGTAGTGGCAATATGTATTTCGGTAGCTGGGGTGCTAATAATAATTATCGATTCAGCGGTAGTATGGATGAAGTCAAAGTTTTTGATGGCGTACTTAGCAGCGATGAAATAAAAAACCTGTATGATATTGAAGCAGCTAGCACGAAGTGGGATACAACAACTTTATCGACAAGTGAAGATACTGCTTTGGTCATTGACCCTTCTACACTATTGGCAAATGATACCGATGTTGATGGTGATACTCTTTCTATTATTTCAGTACAAGATGCCCAGAACGGTACAGTTGAAATTGATGCCGGCGGTAATATCATTTTTACGCCCGCAGAAAATTATAACGGCGAAACAACATTCACATACACTATAGATGATGGTAAGGGGAACACAGATACCGCCTCGGTAACGTTAAATGTCGAAGCGACGAATGATGCGCCTGATGCCGGCGCAGATGTGTTAGTTTCAGTTGATGAAAGTACTGCAGTGATAACAGGGCAGCTGGTCGCAACTGATGTTGATGGTGTGATTACAGGCTATACGATATCAGCCGGTAGTAGTGCACCGGATGGTTTTGTTCTGAATGCAGATGGCTCATACAGTTTTGATCCGGCAGATAGTGCATACGACAACCTTAATGTGGGTGATAGTGTTGTGCTGACGGTACCCGTCACTGTAACAGATGATAATGGTGCAACCAATACAGCTCAAATTCAGATAACCGTAGTTGGTACGAATGATGCACCTGTGGCGGGGGCGAATGTGACAACTTCAGCTGATGAAGGTGTGGCTACGATAAACGGTCAGTTAACATCAAGTGATTCGGATGATGGTGCCACAATAACCTTTTCAGTTAGCGCGGGTTCAACGTCACCCGATGGTTTCGTATTGAACGCAAATGGGTCGTATAACTTTAATCCAGATGATTCTTCTTATAATTATTTGAACGTGGGTGACAGCGAAGTATTAACGATTCCTGTGACAGTAACCGATGAAAACGGTGCAACCGATACATCTCAAATTCAAATAACGATTACAGGAACCAATGACGCGCCTGTTGCTAGTGTCGCAATAAGTGCAACGGTTGACGAAAGCAGTGCGGTGATTAATGGACAGTTAACTTCATCAGATGTTGACGATGCTGCAAGCGCTACATTTACAATTTCTACTGGCAATAGTGCGCCGGATGGCTTTGTATTAAATACAGATGGTAGTTACTCATTCGATCCAGCTGATAGTGCATACGATTATCTTAATGTGGGTAATAGTGAAGTCGTTACTATTCCGGTAACGGTTACCGATGATAACGGTGCAACGGATACAACACAGATACAGATTACGATAAGTGGAACCAACGATGCACCCGTTGCCGGAGCTGTTGTTACCGCCAGTGTGGATGAAGGGTCTGCTGTTATCAGCGGTCAAATAACATCCTCTGATGCTGATGCTACTTCAACAGCGGTGTACAGTATAAGCGCAGGCTCTACGGCACCGGATGGGTTTACTATGAATGCAGATGGATCGTATAGCTTTGATCCTGCTGATAGTTCTTATGATTATTTGGGAGCTGGTGATAATGTTGTATTGATTGTTCCTGTTACAGTCACCGATGATAATGGCGCGACGGATACGACGCAGGTAGAGATAACCGTGCAGGGAACGAACGATTCGCCAGTAGTACAAAATGTTGATCTGGGTTCAACCAATGAAGACAACAGTATCGTTATAACCGAAGCGCAATTACTTGCTAATAGTAGCGATGTCGATTCGGGTGCAGCACTTAGTGTTGACTCTCTGACGTTAAACGATGTGTCACAAGGTGCGCTAACGGATAACGGTGATGGAACCTGGAATTTTAGCCCTGCTAATAATTATTCAGCAGACGATGTGGCATTTGATTTCACCGTGTCAGACGGTGTGGTAACCAATAGTGCTACTGCGGTGATGGACATTGTTGCTGTCGCGGATGTGCCTACATTAACCGCGACACCACAAGCATGGGCCGGTACAACTGAAGTCATCTCTGCTACAGAGGGTTCAGCCGCAGTTTCAGGTGGGTTTACTATTTCTGTTGATGGCTGGCAGACAACATCTGATACCATCGAACAGCGCACGACTTATTCTTCTAGTGAGGGTGATTGGCACTTTGAGCTTAATACGGATGCTGTAGATTACTATCCTGATGCAGCGAATATATATCAGGATATCCAGACTCAGGATGGCGCAAGTTATGAGTTGAGTTTTGATTTTTCAGCTAGACCGGGAATCGATGCGAATACTTCACGTATCGAAGTGTTATGGGATGGTGCAGTTATTGATACTATTTCGGCAGATGGTAGTGGTTTATCCGATACCAGCTGGAGTAGCTTTAACTATACGGTTACAGGTGACGGAGATGTATCGCGTCTTGAATTTAGAGAAGATGGCGTGGATCTGAGTTATGGACGTGGTGGACTCCTCGATAATATTAGCCTAACTGAAACCTCTTCAGGATTTACCGCCACTGGCAATGAAGATACCGCAATTCTGCTGCCAGATTTATCGATAACACTGAACGATCAGGACGGATCAGAAAGCAGCACGCTAACAATAAGTGATATACCAGTAGGAGCGGTGCTGACAGATGGTGCAAACAGTTTTACCGCCAGCACAAACGCAACGAATGTGGATATAACTAGTTGGAGCAATGATTCATTAACGGTAACACCACCACTGGACTTTGATGGACAGTTTGATCTGACCATAACAACCACGGCCACGGAAACTTCTAATGGTGACACGAGTAGTACGGTTGAAGCACTAACGGTCAATGTCGTCAATGATTATTCCGAGGATGCGGTGAATTCAATTTACGGCACAAACGGTAATAATTATTTATCAGGTACGGATGGAGATGATTATATTTCCGGGCGTGGGGGTAATGATACATTGGTTGGTGGTGCGGGTGATGACGTACTTAATGGCGGTGCAGGAAATGATAGCGCTAGTGGTGGTGAAGGGAATGATACCTATGTGATGAATCCATTCGATGGCAGTGACTACTTTTCTGGTGGTGACGGCGGTGGCTGGATTGATACGATTGATATTACAACTATGGCTGCCAATGATCCGGATAACCCATGGACGATAGAAGTCGCCGGTGTGCAGGTGGAATATAATCTAGCTGCCGGTGCTCTAGAGCTTAATCCGGACACGGCAGGTGTCATTACATTTAATGATGGAAGTGAATTGAGCTTCGATGGTGTTGAACGAATCGAATGGTGATGATTACACCCTCTCCCTCTGGGAGAGGGTGGGGGTAGAAGAGGCAAGGGAATCGTTGAAAACATCCTCATCCCCGGATTAAGTCCGAAGCAGGCTCTAATTTTCTCCCAGAGGGAGAAGGCGTCTTTGGGTTTTGCTTAAAGGCTACATCTGTGTGCCCAAAATTATTCCATGTTGTTGCAGTTCTTCAAGTGCGGCTTTGCCGCCCTGGTTAACGATTTCAGGATTAGGATGATTTATCTCATCTACTATTTGATTTATGGCGTCTGCTCCTGTGAAGTTTTCATTGTCTTGCAGCAGACTGATTAATCTGGCGGTAACAGGATTGATTTCAAGGAATCGTACTTTGTCGTTTCTGTCTCGGTATACAACTAGGTATGTTGCATGTTCAGGTGCTTTGGGTAAGTTATCTGGCCCCATTGTGTGAACAGGAAACTGATATACCAGTGGCCATGCCAGTGATGAAAATACAGGGTGTCTTGTCAGTAGATCACCATTGGCATTAACGCCATCCATGCTTATTTCGTCATCAGAAATATGCAATGCCATTTCAACCCATTCGTAGTGCGCCAGTTCTAAAAGACCGGCGGGGTCTTCGTCGTGTGGCTGTCTTTCATTTTCCAGGTAGGCTAAAAACTCCTGTGAGATTTCAAGAAAATAGGGACTACGACTTTCGTGATTAGCAAAAAAGTCACGTACCATTTTATGCCAGTTTTCATCGGTAAAAATTTTACGGATGACAGGAAACCCGCTGGAGATGAATCCTTCAATATTGTTATACAGTAATTCACGGTAGATGCCCATGCGTCTGCCTTCGATACCATTGGGTATTTTATTCTTTTCTGGGTCGCGAATATGAGCGGTAAACTCATACTGGTTTTTTTTGAAAGCGGGTAAAGTCATATTTATTTTTTCTCTACCATTGCTGCTGTTTCTTGCCTTTGCTTTTGCATGTTGGCAATTTGATCGACTTCAATCAGCAGCTCAGGTACTGCTGGGATATTGAAATCACGTTCAAGCAAAGTTGGGAAAACGCCAAAATGTTCATAGGCTTTATCAAGGATATCCCAAACCGGATCAATAACATCGGCTCCGTGGGTATCGACGATTAGATCATCCGCCTCATTATAGTGCCCAGCAATATGCGCATAGCGAATACGTTTTGCCGGTAGTTGTTTTAAAAATTCAATGGGGTCGTAAAGATGATTGATTGAGTTAACATAAATATTGTTTACATCAAGTAGAAAACCACAATCGGCTTCGTCTAGAACGGCATTTAGAAATTCGATTTCTTCCATTTCCTTGCCGGGTGCGGGCGTGTAATAAGACGCATTTTCCATGGAGATTTCTTGTTGCAAGATATCCTGTACACGTCGAATGCGCTCTGCAACATAATGCACCGCCTCTTCAGTGAATGGAATCGGCAATAGGTCATATAGGTGACCATCGTCTGAGCAGTATGTGAGGTGTTCGCTGTAATGTTTGACGTCGTGTTTCTGCATGAAGCGTCCCACGTCTTTAACAAAGTCTTCATCCAATGGGGCAGGGCTGCCTATAGATAATGACAGGCCATGGCACATAAAATCATATTGTTCAGTGAACTGTCTGAACTTTTTGCCAAACGTACCACCAACATTAATCCAGTTTTCCGGCGCGACTTCCATAAAATTGACAGCGGATAAATCGTTGTCCAGCATCTCGTCTAGTTTTTCCCGTCGTAAGCCAAGTCCGGCTCCGGAAACGGGGAATTGTTGATCTGACATACTCTAACTCTTACTGAATTTATTAATTAAATGCGTTATTAGCATTGACCAAACTTTTTGTATATAAGGTGATCGATGCTGGCTTTTCCAGGACCAATAAAGAATAACACAAGCAGCATAATGGTATAGGTTGCCGCAAACTCGATACCGTTATTTAATATGACCAGACTACCGTTTTCTGTTAACCAGTCATAATTTGCATTTTCACGCAGAATGTCTTTTGCTATGTCTAATCGTTCTATTGCGCCAGCGGTTTTGTCTGATGCGAAGAAACCGGAACCTTCGGCAATGGCTAACCAGCCATTTTGAAGATGTACGGTAACGGCAGCGACTATCATAGTCACCATAAGTGGAATTGATATCCATCGTACGCCAATGCCAAAAAATAACATGATGGCTCCACCCGCTTCGGTTAGAGATGCCATCCATGCCATTAGTTCTGGGAAGGGTAATCCTAAGCCCCAGTCAGGGTCACCGAACCAGGCAGCCGTGCTTTCGATATCAGCCAATTTTTTACTACCGGCCATCCAGAAAATAGGAACCAGGTACAGGCGTAGTGCAAGAGGGCCGAGAAAATCGACAGCACGCGTGGTGTTAAGAAGGTCTTGAGCCTTGCCAGCTAGTGAGCATAGTTTTCCCATGAGTGAATCCTTGGTTGAGGTTAATTGTTTTTATACGATGCATGGATTGCAGTCATCATATAATTTATGTGTCTTAATGGACACAGTTATTTAACCAATAGTTCACTCATGTTAATGAAAATATTCGATATTTCAAGATTTACGCACTTTTGTCCATCTTCACACTTTCTAGTTTAATTTCTGGGTAGATATCGGCCAGCATAGTCGAGGTGCCATTGTCCTGCACAATGCGTGCATGACGACGACTTAATTCGCGAGGTGATCGCACACCACAGGAGTGTGCGATTAATCCGACTTCATATTCCATATTTTTGATGTAGTTGGCAACACGTGTCGATTTTTGTTCTGCAACGAGTCCACTTTGCAGTTTTTTATCGTGTGTTGTAATGCCTGTAGGGCAGGTATTTTCATGACATTGCAATGCCTGTATACAACCGAGTGAAAACATAAATCCGCGAGCAGAAGTAATGAAGTCTGCACCGACACATAACGCCCATGCTACTTCAGCAGGGTTAATCAGTTTGCCCGAAGCAATGACTTTTATTCGGTTACGTAAACCAGCCTGACTAATGGTATCGATAGCCATGGGCAAGCTTTCATTAATCGGCATGCCGACATAATCCATTAAACTCATCGGTGCGGCACCGGTACCACCATCTGCGCTATCTATCGTAATAAAGTCAGGAGCGTATTCTCTGCCACGTTTATTGACGGCTGCAAGAAATTCTTTTAACCAGGTTTTGTCGCCTAGCACGGCTTTGAACCCGACCGGTTTCCCGGTGACTTGACGAATATGGTTAATCATATCAATCAAGTTATCGTTGTTCTCAAGCTCTACATGGCGGTTTGGACTGATTGAATCTGTATGGATGGGGATGCCACGAATCTCTGATATCTCTTCATCAACTTTTGCCGCCGGCAACATGCCTCCTTTACCGGGTTTGGCGCCTTGTGACATTTTAATTTCAAACATACGTACCGATTTATGTTTCGCGATTTCGCGTAATTTTTCGTCAGACAGATTGCCGTCTTTATCACGGGCACCATATTTAGCTGTACCAATTTGAAACACGATATCGGCACCGCCTTCCAGATGATAGGGTGATAAACCGCCTTCTCCGGTATTCATCCAGGCGCCAGCTTTTTGTGCGCCGTAAGATAATGCCAGCACTGCGGGTTTTGAAATAGCACCAAAACTCATGCCTGATATATTAAAGAAGGAGTGTGCTGTAAACGGTGTTTTTGCCGAATTTTCACCGATAACAACAGGGATACAGTTAACTGCATCTTTACCCAGTGTTGGAAAGGCAGTGTTTACAAACAAGACTGTACCACTGGGTTTTAGATCACGAGTTGATCCAAACGCAATAGTATTATCAATGTCTTTTGCGGCGCGATAAACCCAGGATCGTTGCGCACGGTTAAATGGCATTTCTTCACGATCCATAGTGAAAAAATACTGACGAAAAAAAGTGCCCATGTGTTCAAAAAAATATCGGAAGTGACCGATAACGGGGTAATTACGCCTGATAGCCTGTTTGGTTTGCGTGACGTCAGAAATATAAACGCCGATAAGAAAAATGATGAGAAAGCCTAATGCGAATATAAAGATAGTCGCCATCCAACCGAGAGCTTGGAGCCCAAAAGATTCGCCAGAAAACATGTTTTTCTCCTTATTGCTTTTTACATTTAATGCATCTGAAACTTGATTTCATTTTTTGTTCCATAAGTATATGGATAATTTATGCATTTTGTTGAAATAATATAGTCGTTTTTTAGTTGTCGGCAGGAATTGTGAGATATATAGGAAATCTGTTTAATTTTGTTATTTTATCTTGCTCTTATACGCTTGCGTGGGAGCGAGATAAAATAAAGTTAAAAGATTTTACCGCAGAGATGCTGAGGCGAGGAGCAAAGCAATTAGTGGTTTTTCCACTGTAAGTGTGAATTTATTCGCACGCAGGTGCCAGAGTATGCGTTCGTTGTGCGAATAAATTCACGTCTACAGTGTTCACGCCCATCAATAAACCTTGTTTTTTCTCCGTGCCTCAGCGTCTCGATAATTGCTTTTGTATTATTCTATTTACGGGCGTCCTGTCTTAATCTGTGGTTCAAGCTTTAAATCTTTTGATTATTAGTTGTGAGTGCGTTAAAAGTTTATACTGGCTTATCAGCAGGCATAAAAAAAGCCCCGAAAATCGGGGCTTTTTAAAAGCTATTGTGGTAGCTGAATTAAGTTATAACTAACTTATTTCTTGCCGCCACATTTGCCTTCGCCGCACTTACCTTCTTTCTTAGCTTTGTCTTTGTCGCCGCCACATTTGCCTTCTTTATGCTTGTCGCCGCCACATTTACCTTCTTTTTTAGCTTTGTCGCCGCCACATTTGCCTTCGCCACACTTAGCTTCTTTCGCTTTGTCGCCACCGCACTTGCCTTCACCACACTTACCTTCAGCAACTTGCATATAGCCGCTTTCCAGGTTTTGCATACCGAATGGGTTAGCATCTGCATTAGCTACTGGTGAAGCAGACATCGCTGCAACAAATGTTGAGCCTAAAGCAATAGACAGTGATTTTTTCATAGTTGTTTTCATTAAAATATTCTCCGATAAATTTGGGTCGCCCAATAAGGGGCAACCGAGTCTACAATGTAACCGCAATTAAAGACAAGGTGCTCAGGGGTTAGTTCATGCGAATTTGATGAAATTATAAATAAATTACGATATTTTAGCGATATTTTTTAGGCAAGCCAGGTATTTGGCTTCGTCCGGCACTGTCTGATCTCGTTGTGCTTGCCACAATGCTTCACCCAGACATTCCATCATTTGGTGTTCTGCATCGTGTGCGCCGCCATGTGTTTGGCACAATTTCTGATAACAATCATTAATTCCTTTAGGACGATTCGTGCTGATTTGTTCATGCAGGGCAATATGCATGCTCATATGCAGAAAAGGATTGCTCTCACCTGTTTCCGCAGAATAGTCTTTATCGACGATGTCATCATTTTCTAATAATTGATGGTATTCAGGGTGGAGTTCGACGATAGTAGCGACTACCTCCTGCATGGGGTCCATCGGTAGATTGTTTTTCTTTAGTTGCCAGCAGCTTAAATAGACCTGGCGTAATTCATTTCTGTTATTTCCGAACATGGTATCTGTATGGGTTGGTGTATTGAGTGGCTAATGTTACAGGATGCATATTGAACTGTACTTGATAATTTAAGAAGTGAGAGCTTTATGAATATGAGTCAAACTGGCAGCGAAGTGAGTTTAATCCGTTTTATCTTTGTACTCACATAGGTCTTCTATCAAACATGAACCGCATCTCGGCTTGCGAGCGATACAGGTATATCGTCCAAGAAGAATCAACCAGTGATGTGCATCAACCATAAATTCATCGGGTATGAATTTAATTAATTTTTTTTCAACTTCCAGTACATTTTTCCCAGGTGCGATTTTTGTGCGATTGGATACACGAAATATGTGTGTATCGACAGCCATGGTTGGATGGCCAAAAGCGGTATTGCGTACGACATTAGCGGTTTTTCTGCCAACGCCAGGTAGGGCTTCCAGCATTTTTTGGTCATCGGGAACGACACTGTTATGTTCGTCTATGAGAATTTTACAGGTCTTGATAATATTCCTTGCTTTGGTGTTAAACAGGCCGATGGTTCTAATATATTTCTTTAAACCAGAGTCACCTAGCTTGTAAATTGCTTCGGGTGTGTTGGCTGTCGCATAAAGTTTAGCGGTTGCGATGTTTACGCTTTTGTCGGTTGCCTGTGCAGACAGGATGACGGCGATTAATAATTCAAAGGTGGAATTGAAATTTAGTTCGGTGGTGGGATGGGGATTGTCGTTGCGTAGACGTGAAAAGATTTCAGTGCGTTTGATTTTGTTCATGACTATTACTTTTCTCGTTCCCATGCCCTGCATGGAAATACGTAGGGGTATATGTAAATGCCATTGTTTAAACAATGGTGTTATTTACTAGAAAATTCCTACGCGGGCACGGGATAAATGCCTTTACGCGATCATACATAACAAATGATTGCTAATGCTTTAAAGCATGGGAGCCAGGGTTATCTAGTTAGCTGTTATTGATTCATTATTTTGAATCTCAACAATCCGTGATGTACTTTGGTGTTTGTCTAAAACATTTTTTAAAGCAATTAATAACCCTAGTCCGATAAATGCACCGGGTGGCAATACTGCAAGTAAGAAACCGGGATAGTCTTCACTGAAGGTTAAGGTCATTGATTCGCCTATACTGCCAAACATTAATTGTGCATTGGCGAACAGTGAGCCCAGACCTATCATTTCTCGCATGCCACCCAGTACGACTAAAACCAGTGTGAAACCCAGACCCATCATAAGGCCATCAAGGGCTGAATCGAATAAATTATTTTTAGATGCGAAGGCTTCAGCACGCGCGATGATAGAGCAGTTGGTGACGATCAGGGGTATGAATATACCGAGGACAAGGTATAACTCATGAAACCATGCGTTCATGATAAGTTCAATTGTTGTCACGATAGAAGCGATAATTAGTACGAAGATGGGAATGCGTATTTCTGATTTTAGCCAGGGGCGAATTAGCGATACAATGCTGTTAGATAATACCAATGTTATTAATGTTGCAATGCCCAATCCTAAGCCATTAATAACTGTGCCTGTGACAGCGAGTAAAGGACATAAACCCAGTAATTGAACCAGCGCAACATTATTGGTCCACAGGCCATTTTTACTTATAACTGCAGTCTGATTTGTTGGTATCGTGGTTTCGTTTGTCATGGTTGTTTTATGCTATCGGATTTCAAATCGTCAGATTCCAAGCCGTCAGATTTTATACCATCGACTTTTGTGTTATTCAATTTTTGACTAAACAATGTAACCTGATTTTTTTCAAAGTATAACAAAGCATCATGGACGGCATTCACTACAGCGCGTGGGGTGATAGTGGCACCGGTAAATTGGTCGAATACACCACCGTCGCGTTTGACCTTCCATTTTTTACTTTCCGGGTTACTGATGGATTTGTTATTAAAACCTAAAATCCAGTCTGAGTACGTGATGCTGACAGCATCGCCTAGCCCCGGCGTTTCTCTGTGTTTGACTACTCGAACGCCCGCTATTTGACCATTAGCATATATCCCTATCAATAGCTGAATAGGCCCATTGTAACCGCTGGGGGCGATGCTGGAAAAGACCACGGCGACATTTTGCCCCTTGTTTCGTGCACGATAGACTAATGTTTCTGCTTTGGTGTTTAATAATGAACTGGGTTGAATGTTAAGGGTGTCGAGCAATAAATCATTATCGTAACGATTGGCGGGAATGATGGTATTTAATTTTTTCAATAATGTGAGTTTTTCATTGTATTTGATGTCATCGATTGTTTGTGTGAAAGTCAGGCCAACTAACGCTGCCCCTGATGCGGCAAATAACATTAACAGTGATGCCGTAATGAAAATACTTTTTTTGTTGGATACGAATAGCTTCATGATGATTATCTATCCGGGTCGCCATACACTTTTGGTTGTGTGTAATAGTCTATGAGTGGCGCTGCCATATTCATCAATACCACAGCGAAGGCGATGCCATCAGGATATCCGCCCCAATTTCGGATAATGTAAACCAGTGCACCTATACCAATGCCATAGATCCACCGTCCCTTAGGGGTAGTGCTTGCGGTTACCGGATCGGTGGCAATAAAAAATGCACACAACATGGTGCCACCACTGAAGGCGTGAAATAGAGGCGAGCTGTTTGTAGAGTAATCAATAACGGTAAAAACATTTGAGATTAATACCAGACTGATAAGGAATGCAGTCGGAATTCGCCAGTCTGCTACATCTTTTTTTATCAACCAGATACCGCCAGCTAAAAAACAAAGATTAATCCATTGCCAGCCGGTACCACTTAGACCTGAGAATAAGGCACTGTATTCTTCATTGCTACGTGTTTCATATATGTCGTGCAGTTGATTGAGTTGTGTTTTTATTAAATCAATCGGTGTGGCCATCGATATGCTGTCGATGGTCTCGCCATAAGGTAATACGCCGAGGAACACCCAGTTAAAGGTGGTACTAAAATCAGGCCAGCCTCCACCTACACTTAAAGGTGCGCTCCATAACGTCATTTCCAATGGGAAAGAAATCATCACCACGATGTACCCAACCATCGCTGGGTTAAATGGATTGAAGCCCAGGCCGCCATATAGGTGTTTTGCAACAGCGATGGCTGAGATTGACGCAATCGCTGTTATCCACCACGGAGCCAGTGCAGGAAGCGCCAGTGCCAGTAAGCAAGCCGTCAGTAATGCGCTGCCATCTTGTAACGTGTTAACTACATCACGATGACGTATTTTTAAAATGATGGCTTCTGTCACCAGACAAATACTGATTGCAATCGCTAGGTTAAACAGTACGCCCCAACCAAAAAAATAAATTGAAGTTAACGTACCAGGTATCAGGGCATAGATCACCATAAACATCATGTCATGGACACTAGTATTCTGTTTGATATGCGGTGAAGGTGTTTGTTTAAACAACATAATTTATTTTTTCTCGTTCCCATATTCTGCGTGGGAACGAATAGGGTGGTAAATAAATACCTTTCTAATTAATGGTTTGATGTATATGTAAGTAACTGCTTTGTTATGCTTTAGCATTTTTTTTAAATCTATGTATTCCCACGCAGTACGGGATAAGTACCTTTACGTCATTATTAAACAACAAATAATTCCTAAGTCTCTAAAGCATGGAAACGAGAGTAGGTTATATCTTAATCTGTTTTTTTATTAGTATCTTTAAGGCGCTCAGCCTTTTTTGCTTGCGCGCGCGCAACTGCATCTGCGATAGCGGCTTGCTTCGGGTCGTTTTTATCCGCTGCCTTATTGTTTGATTTGTTTTTTAATATCTCACGTTTTTTTCGTAAACGTTCTGCGCGTTCTTTTTTCTGTTTTTCCAATCTGAATTGATGCGCTTCATGACGTTGTCGTGCAATATCAGATGCTTTACGTTCCTGTTCCTGTTGTATGTATGTTGTTTTGGCGGCGCGGTAGTACTGCACCAATGGAATGTCGCTAGGGCAGACATAAGCACAGCAACCACATTCGATGCAATCAAAAAGATTGTGATCGAGGAGTCTGTCTGTGTTTTTGCTACTGGCATACCAGTATAACTGTTGAGGTAATAGACGTACCGGACAGACTTCAACACATTTTCCGCAGCGTATGCACGGCATGTGATTCTGTTCAATGGCCTCTTTTTCTTTCGTGGTCACCAGCAAACAATTCGTTGCTTTCACGATAGGTAAACTGTCAGAGTTGAGAGAAAAGCCCATCATCGGGCCGCCCATGATTAGTTCGTCGCTATTTTCGGTGTAACCGCCACAGTGTTCAATACATGCTTGCATCGGTGTGCCAATTAATACTTCGACATTTTGTGGCCGTGTTATGCCTTGACCGGTGATGGTGGTTATACGAGAGATAAGTGGCTCTGCAAAATAGATAGTGCGGTGTATCGCATAGGCCGTCGCGACGTTGTGACATAACACGTCAATTTCTGCCGGGAAGCGATTCATCGGTACTTCTTTTCCGGTAATGATTTTGATTAATTGTTTTTCGCCACCGCTTGGATAGATGGTAGGCACAACTTGAATGCGAAAGAAGCCGGTACCGTCTTCATCGATAACGGCTTGTATCGCTTTTATGGCTTCTGGTTTGTTGTCTTCTATCGCGATGATGCATAGCCTGGCTTTAATGATGTGACCGATAATGTCGGCGCCAGAAATAATCTCTGTCGCGCGTTCACGCATGAGCACATCATCACAGCTAATATATGGTTCGCATTCCGCGCCGTTGAGAATTAATGTTTTAAGATTAATCTCGGTTTGTTTCACAGAGGCAGGAAAGGTCGCGCCACCTAATCCTACAATGCCAGCATCGCGAATAATTTTTCTCAGGTTAGACGATGAGGTGTGGTTGTAGTCATCTCCCAGAGGATCACGCTCGGTCCATTCATCTTTAAAATTATTTTCGATAAAAATGCATTCATCACTAAGCCCTGAAACATGGGGTACGGCATGTTGTTTGATGTCAGTGACGACACCTGAGACGGGTGCGTGAATGGCTGCACTAATCAAATCGCCGCGCTTTGCAATCATTTGACCTTTTAAAACACGGTCACCCGATTTAACCAATACCTGACTGATGGCACCGATATGTTGTTGCAATGGGATGATGTAATGTTTGCTCGGAGCAAGCGAAGCAATAGCCGAACCGGATGATATGTGTTTATGTCCAACAAGTTTTAAACCGCCGTCGAAGGTGGACAGTTTTCTTTTTTCAAGTTGGTTCCGGTTCCGGTTCATTATCGATTCTGCTTAACCCGCATTTGGTGATGCAAAATCTGCATCAGGTAGTTCAGCTGTCCAGTTGCGTGTGGTCGGTGTCACTTCAAATATGTGAATGCAGTCTACCGGGCAGGGAGCAATACATAAATCGCAACCTGTGCATTCTGACTCGATAACTGTGTGCATTAATTTAGCAGCACCTAAAATAGCGTCGATAGGACAGGCTTGTATACATAAAGTGCAGCCGATGCAAACTTGCTCATCGATGCGTACGATAGTTGGTAGCGTTTTTTCTTCACCGTGTTCGGCATTTAATGTTTTTACTTCTACATCGAGTAAATCAGCCAGTGCGATTATGGTCGCTTCGCCACCGGGCGGGCATTGATTAATATCCGCCTCGCCATTAGCCATGGCTTCTGCATACGGGCGGCATCCGGCATAGGTGCATTGTCCGCATTGTGTTTGTGGCAACAGGGAGTCAATCTGGTCGACGACTGGGTCGCCTTCGACTTTAAAACGAATAGCAGAATAAGCCAGCAGCAAACCGAACAAGCTGGCAACAATAGCAAGTGTGATGATGACGGTTAGCATGGGTTTATATCTTTATCAGTCCGGCGAAGCCCATAAATGCCAACGACATAATGCCAGCAGTGATTAATGCAATAGATGTACCTTGAAATGCTTCGGGTACATCGGCAACCGCTATGCGTTCACGTAATGCTGAAAATAAAATTAATACCAATGAAAAACCAACGGCCGCACCAAAACCATAAAATAGCGATTGTAAAAAGCTATGCTGCTCCTGAATATTTAGTAGGGCAACACCTAATACAGCACAGTTGGTTGTGATCAAGGGCAAGAAGATTCCCAGAACGTTATACAAAAGTGGGCTGGTTTTATGCACAACCATCTCGGTAAATTGCACTACTACGGCAATTACCAGAATAAACATGATGGTACGCATATACTCCAACTCAAGGGGGGCCAGAATATATTCGTTCACCATATAGCTGCTTACCGACGAAAGAGTTAGTACGAACGTGGTCGCAAGCGCCATGCCGATTGCTGTTTCGAGTTTTCGGGAGACGCCCATAAATGGGCACAGGCCAAGAAATTTGACCAGTACAAAATTGTTGACCAGTATGGTGCTAAGCAGGATCAGCGCGTATTCTGTCATGCGCGCATTCTAGCATTGCGACTTCGTATTTAGTTGATTAAGTTATAAAAAAATGAATAAAATCAACAGGGAATGTATGTTTTTTATGATTGGATGTTGGCCAAACCGAAGGTTACAGGTTGAGTGCAGGTTTCATTCTTGAAACTTCTATGCTCTGAGGATCAACTGTAACTTGATTTCGTCCGGCCTCTTTTGAAACATAAACGGCCTGGTCAGCTGATTTATAGAGATTGTCGAAGTCTTTGTTGTGGTCTGCATTCAGGGTGGCCACACCAATGCTAGCGGTCACTTTCATTTCTGCAGGTTCGGCAAGTTCGATCATGGTGCGAATATTTTCGGCTTTGTGTAATGCTTCAGTTATGTTGCAGTGTGGTAGCAGTACCAAAAATTCTTCTCCACCGATGCGCGAAACGATATCACCCTGACGACAGGTTGCCATCAATAATTTACCTATTTCAAATAGTACGATATCACCGGTAGTGTGTCCTAATTCGTCGTTAATCTTTTTAAAGTGATCGAGATCCAGGACCATGATACTCAACGGATGTTTGCAACGTATAGCGTCTTTGATATATTTTGGTGCGTACTCGTTAAGACTATGTCGGTTATGGCAGGTGGTTAACTGATCGGTCATCGCGATGTTATACAGTGATCGCTGTTGTGCGCGTACCTGGTCAGCCAGCCGTTTATTGGTGATTAAGTTATTCACTCGCGCGGCTAGCTCTTCTTCAATCGGTGGCTTGGTTACGTAGTCGCTAATGCCGGCGTGTAATAAGTCGATTCGAAGCTGGGTATCGTCATGGCCGGTCATCGCCAGTATCGGTGTATTAGATATATGCGTGTTTTGCGCCCTAATCATCCGTACTAAAGAAAGACCATCCATTGTACCTTTCAGCATAACGTCTGTTATAACTAGATCAAAATCGTTATCGACGAAAGCATGGAACGCTTCTTCTGCTGCTAGAAAATGTGTGACTTCAAGGTTTAGTTTCTTAAGGTAGCGAATAACAATATGGGCGACAGATGCGCTGTCTTCTACATACAGTACTTTTCCACCATGGATATCAAATATTTTTTCACCCTGAATATAATAACGAATGCTGGATTTTAGGTAAGTGATATTTGTTTTAGGAAAAATATCTTTAATGCCGGCCGCACGCGCATTTTGCAGTAGCATCGCATTTGGTTCGGAAGTTAATAAAATTATCGGGGTGTTCAGGTCACAGTCTTTGCAGTGAGCAATGAAATCAGAGCCACTGTTATCAAAGATATGTTGTGAGGCGATAATCAAATCGAACTGCGTGGATTCTGTTGTATTGAGTAATAGTTCCAGGCCTTCTTCGCCCGTTCTCACACAGCTGACATCGCAGTCCAATTCAACTAGCAGGTCGCGTAGAATTTTTTGAAATAAACGCCCGTTTTCTAATACAAGTACTTTCATTACTCTGATTGTAATCGAGTTGTGGTAATGTACTAGAGTATATGTGACAAAGTGTCATTAATTACAGATAGGCGGGAAAACAGTTCTAATTTGACAAAATATTCAAATTTGGATTGAGTATAAGTCGACGGATTATTTTACCTTCATGCCAGGAAGCGCGCCGTCATCCGGATTTAAAATGAATAAGTCTTTGCCTCCCGGACCGGCAGCCAGAACCATGCCTTCAGAGAGACCAAATCGCATCTTACGCGGTGCCAAATTTGCCACTATGACAGTGAGCTTGCCTTCCAGATCTTCTGGTTTGTAAGCTGATTTAATTCCAGCAAAAACATTTTTAGTTTGACCATCCAAATCTAAAGTTAGCTGTAATAGTTTATCCGCGCCTTCGACATGTTCTGCTTTTACGATTTTGGCTATGCGTAAATCAATTTTGGCAAAATCATCAAAACTTATTTCATCGGCTATTGGGTCATCGGCTAATGGACCAGATGCGGGCTTGTTTTCTGTCGTCGGCATATTTTCGGTTGACGCTTCGGTAATGGCATCGAGCTGTTCTTTTTCGATCCGCGTGAGTAAGGGTTTAAATTTATTGATACCGTGAGAAAGAAGTGGTTCACTGATGCTCTCCCAGGTGAATTTTGTATTCAGGAAAGTTTCAGACTTTTCTGCGGTAATCGGTAAAATGGGTTTCAGGTAAGTCATCAAAAGACGAAACATGTTCAGGCCTTGTGTGCATATTTTTTGCACTTCATCTTCACGACCTTCTTCCTTTATAAGAATCCAGGGTTTGTTTTCGTCGATGTAAACATTGGCTTTATCCGCCTGCGCCATGATTTCACGAACAGCTTTATTGTATTCACGGTTTTCATAAAAGTTGGCAATCTGTTCGCCAGCAGCAACGATTTCGTTATACAGATTGGGTTCAGGAAGTTCAGCAGATAATTGTTTGTCAAATTTTTTGGTGATAAATCCGGCGCAGCGGCTGGCGATATTCACCACTTTTCCGACCAGGTCAGAGTTCACTCGCTGCATGAAATCTTCAAGGTTTAGATCGATGTCATCAACACCAGATGAAAGTTTGGCGGTGTAGTAATAACGCAGATACTCTGGATTTAAGTGTTCCAGATAAGTCCGTGCTTTAATAAATGTACCGCGTGATTTCGACATTTTCTGACCGTTAACCGTCAGGAAACCATGACAGAAAACCCCTGTCGGTTTGCGGTAACCGGCGCCGTCTAATACAGCCGGCCAGAATAAAGTATGGAATCGAGCGATGTCTTTACCGATGAAATGGTAGAGCTCGTTTTTGCTGTCGGCCGCCCAGTAATCATCAAAGCTGAGATTTTGTTTGTTACAGAAATTTTTGAAACTTGCCATGTAACCCATAGGCGCATCCATCCAGACATAAAAGAACTTGCCGGGTGCATCGGGAATTTCAAAGCCCCAATAGGGTGCATTACGAGAGATATCCCAGTCTTTCAAGCCTTCTTCAAACCATTCGCTTAGCTTGTTGGCGACTTCCGATTGTACGTGGCCTTCTTTTAGCCATGATTGCAACATGTCTGTAAAGTCACTGAGTTTGAAAAAATATTGTTCTGAATCTTTTTCGATGGGTGTGGCACCACTGACAGCAGACACTGGGTTTTTTAACTCTGTCGGGTCATAGGTAGCGCCACAAACTTCACAGTTATCGCCATACTGATCATCAGCACCGCATTTTGGGCAGGTGCCTTTGATGAAGCGGTCAGGTAGAAACATCTTTGCTTCAGGGTCATATGCCTGTTTGATGGTTTCGGTTTTGATGTGACCTTCATCGCGCAGTTTTAGATAAATGCTGGAGGCAAACTCCCGGTTTTCATCAGAATGCGTGGTGTAGTAATTATCAAAACCAATATGAAAATCTGCAAAATCCGCCTCATGTTCTTTTTGTGTGGCAGCAATGAGTTGTTCTGGTGTTATTCCATCCTGACGAGCACGTAACATGATGGGAGTACCGTGGGCGTCATCCGCACAGACGTAATAACAGGTATTGCCTCGTAGGCGTTGGAAACGCGCCCAGATGTCAGTCTGAATGTATTCGACCAGATGACCAAGGTGGATAGGGCCATTGGCATAAGGCAGTGCGCTGGTGACCAGGATGTTACGTTCCAGATTTTCGTGTTTGTGGGTCATGATGCTGGGGCTAATGAGGCCGTTTTATGCAAAAGGGCGCACAATTTAGCATTTTGCTTGCTTGAATGCATCCTAATCCTGTGATGGTTATATTGCTGGGGACGAGAATAGGGTGTAATGCGGTAGGGAGTGCCAGTGTCTGTACGAATTTAAATTGAATTATTGTAGCAATTTGCTACAATAATAATATTGGCGTTTTAACGAGGGTTCGATATGGCAAAAGCATCATCACCAATCAGGTTGCAAGCTGATTTAATGCACGCTGCGACTGTGACCGGTAAGAGGCAGCATCGTAGTGCCGCAGAACAAATTGAATACTGGGCAGATTTAGGTAGACGCTTGGCGACGGTAGTGAGTCATGACGATTTTTTATCGGTCGCATCGGGTTTTGCCAAAATAAAAATTGAACCTGTTTATGGAAAACCGATTGATCCAAGTAAAATATTTGAGTCGCTAGAAGATGATCGTAGCGCTGGATTGTTCTATGAATTTATCGGTAATAGCGCAATACAATATCAAATTTCAGAAAACCATCCGGGCTATCTTGAACAAATTAATTCTGATGCTGAAATAACAACGGGGCAGTTTGTGAACGGCGAATTTATACTGTTGAATGAACACTCGTCTTGAAGGATAAAAAACAACTATGGATTCTAGCAGGAGGAAATGGAGCTGGAAAAAGCACGTTTCATCATCGCTATCTTGAACTTGAAGGTACTCCTTTTATTAATGCGGATATTCTAGCACAACAACTTTATCCAGATGCACCTGAGCAATATAGTTATGATGCTGCTATTGTTGCAACGCAGTTACGAACGCAGCTATTACATGATGGGCGATCATTCTGTTTTGAAACCGTTTTTTCACATTCATCGAAAATTGATTTTATAGCGCAAGCTAAAACCTTAGGTTACGAAATCATTTTTGTTTTTATTCATCTAGAAAATAATTCATTAAATCAAGCGCGTGTTTCTCAAAGAGTGGCTGCGGGAGGGCATGATGTCCCTGTTGAAAAAATTATCAGTCGATTGCCACGCGTACTGATAAATGTCAGAAAAGTTATACCACTTTGTAGCCAAGTTTATGTGCTTGATAACTCTCGCACTGACAATCCATTTAAACAAGTAGTAATCATTCAAAACGCTAGACTAAATATATTAAGTGCGCCGCTACCTGAATGGGCGAGTGAGTTATTGGTTGATTACCTGGGATAGTTAGTATCATACTGATTGAGGTATATTCGCGGATTGTAGGTGTCTGGATTCAAATGAACAGAAAATTTAACTAATTTGTGTTTCTTGAGCGCTTTACCAGAAGGTTATTTGCAATTTCTATCTACAAAGGGTTACTCTTATCCATTAAAAGTAAGGTTAAATCAGAGGCTTATTACTGTAGAATGCGCGTCCAGTTTATACTATCAATTGTGGAGTTTTCGCCATGAGCGTAACCAAAGAACAAGTTGAATCTGCCCTAAAACAATATATCGACCCGTATCTTGAAAAAGATCCTGTGACTGCTGGCGTGGTTAAAGATATTGCGATAGACGGTGATGACGTTAAAGTTAAAATTGTTCTGGGTTATCCGGCTTTTGGTTTTGTCGATCAGCTATCTGCTGACCTGAAAGAAAAAATCGAAGCTGTGGATGGCGTGGCTTCAGCTGAGATTGACGCTAGCTGGGAAATTGCGAGCCATGGTGTACAGGGTGGCATGAACCCGTTAGAAGGCATCAAGAATGTGATTGCGGTTGCTTCGGGTAAAGGCGGAGTCGGTAAATCAACCACATCGGTTAATCTGGCGTTAGCACTGCAGATGGAAGGCGCGCGTGTAGGTATTCTGGATGCGGATATTTACGGCCCCAGTGTTCCTCGTATGTTAGGTATTGAAGGCAAACCTGATTCATCTGATGGTAAATCTCTTGAGCCGATGGGTGGGCATGGTCTACAGGCGATGTCGATGGGTTTCATGATTGATGAAGAAACACCCATGATTTGGCGTGGTCCGATGGTGACGCAGGCGCTAGAGCAGCTACTTCGTGATACACGTTGGAAATCACTGGATTATCTGATTATCGACCTGCCTCCTGGCACGGGTGATGTGCAATTAACATTGGCGCAAAAAGTACCGGTAAGTGGCGCTGTTATCGTCACAACGCCACAGGATATTGCGTTATTGGATGCCCGTAAAGGTTTGAAAATGTTTGAGAAAGTCGAAGTGCCGGTCTTAGGTGTCGTTGAAAACATGAGCATTCATATCTGTTCTGAATGCGGTCATGCAGAACATATCTTCGGTGAGGGCGGCGGTAAGAAGATGTGTGAATTGCACAATGTTGATTTTCTGGGTGCGTTACCGCTGGATATTGATATTCGCATCAATGCTGACGAGGGTCATCCTTCAGTGGCAGAAGAGCCAGAGAGTAAAATATCGTTAATTTACCGTGATATTGCTCGTCGTACCACAGCAAAGTTGTCACTTAAAGCGAAAGACTATACCGCTAAATTTCCGAATATTGTTATTCAGAATAACTAGCATTTGCATTAATGTTATAAAAAAACGACGTATTCATTTACACCAATACGTCGTTTTTATTTATCTTAATTTTTATCAAAATGGTGTTCTTGAAATATTATAGAACTACGCTATATTAAGTATTTATCTGGACTTCTCACCATCAGGTAACTTATTATTGAAACCTTGTTATTTATAAGTGCTTAAATCTTTGGTTATAAAAAAATATCTTCTTTTACCTCTTCTGATAATTCTGTCGGCAATTGTCGTTAGTTATCTTATTTTTGATGGTTACAGTGCTTTGGTTAATACCTATGAGCAGTCGCGTGAAATCATTGAGCGGCAGAATATCACTCAATCCGCTATTTCCAGAATGTATAAAGCATCGCAAGAGCGTGCTATTACCTTGCGTGAAATGAATCGTACTACCGATGATTTTGATATGGACGAGTTGAGGCAGCTTATGCGTCATCAGGCAGATATGTTTTTATCTGCGCGTGATGAAATTACTTCAATAGCTGACTCTGATGAAGAATTAGAACGTTACTTTCCCCAGTCACTGCGTAATCAGCTAACTGAGAATGCGGCATTTGAAAATCAGGCTGCAGATTTGTTTGTGCAGCAGAAGCATAAAAAAGCACTGCTAGTAGTAGGTGAGTACGACCTGACAGATCAGATGGAAGTTCTTTCTGGTATCGCGCTGATGAACACACGGCTTGATAATGATGTTGAAAAGACTTTGTCTGGCTTAAATCAGAAAGTTGCTGATGCAAAATTTGGATTTATGCTACTTGGTATTATTGCTTTTCTGGTTTTTACAACATTTATTGTCGCAATCATCTTACGATTACTACACGGAAAAAACTCATTAAGTGGGCGTATCGAACATCAAGATATTCAATATAAAAGGATTGTCGATACGGTACAAGATGGCATTATCACAATGAGCAAGGATGGTATTATAAGCAGCTTCAATCATGGTGCTGAAAAAATATTTGGTTATAAGTCTAAAGATGTTGTCGGCGTTAATTTCAAACAATTGATTGATCGCAGTGCTTATGTTTCATTGGGGAAATATATTTCTACTGTACTAGATGGTACGAATTCGCTAGGCCTTGGAATTATTGGTAAAAGGGTTAACGATGAATCACTTACCTTGCTCATCACATTCTCAAACACTGGTTTAGGGGGTGAACAAGAATTGAGTGGTATCTTGAAAGATGTGACCTTGCAGAAAAAAAATGAGGAAGATCAAATCAGAAAGAGCAAGCTGGAATCAATTGGTGTGCTTGCAGGTGGCATCGCACACGACTTTAACAATATATTGTCTGGTATTAATGGTTATATCGAATTGGCTTTGCATGCCCTCGACGATAGAGGCAAGACCATTCACTATTTAGAGTCATCTAAAAAAGCGACGAAACGTGCTACGAACCTTGCGCAACAATTACTGACCTTTGCTAAGGGAGGTGAACCGATACGACAAGATGCACAAATTGCTGATGTAATTTATGAATCAGCTGACTTCAATCTGCATGGCAGTACAGTCAGCTGTCATTATAAAATTGTAGACGACCTGTGGATTGTGAATATTGACAATAATCAGATTAGTCAGGTCATACAGAATATTATTCTCAATGCTAAATTAGCCATGCCAGGTGGTGGCGAAATACACATTGGCTGTCAGAATACTTTGGATGTGCTGATTGAAGGTGTTATTAAATCAGCGGGTAAATTTATAAAAATAACCATCGAAGACAATGGCGTTGGTATGTCAAAAGAGGTGCTGGCGTCTATATTTGATCCTTACTTCACTACACGTGAAACCGGTTCTGGCCTTGGTCTTGCTTTATCATATTCCATTATCAGTAAGCACGATGGTTATATCTATGCACATTCAGAACCTGATAAAGGATCATGCTTTACTATTTATTTACCTGCTTCAAAAAATAAATAACGTGATTTTTTGACTGAGAAATTAGTACATAGGTGCATTTTTAGTATAAATCACTATAGTTTTGTTAATTCAATACTAGAGAGCCTCTGATTCATACTTAATCAGAGGCTCTCTAGCTTTTCTAACAAATATATACAGGGTTGTAATCATGGAAACATCTAGCATTGTCACACTGGTCATTATTGGCCTGGCTGTATTCTACATTATTAGCATTTTTAACCAGCTGGTCTCACTTCGAAATCGCTACAAAAATGCATTTGCACAGATTGAGGTGCAATTAAAACGTCGTTACGATTTAATACCAAACTTAATCGAAACGGCAAAAGGTTATATGAAGCATGAACGTGAAACACTCGACGCGGTAATCACAGCACGTAATGCCGCTTCATCTGGTCTGGCGGCAGCAAAAGATAATCCTGGCGATGCAGGAATGATGGGTACGCTGGCACAGGCAGAAGGACAGCTAAGCAATGCGATGGGACGTTTTAATCTAGTCATGGAAGACTATCCTGATTTGAAAGCCAATGAGAATATGATGCAATTAAGTGAAGAGCTGACCAGCACAGAAAACCGCGTTGCTTTTGCTCGTCAGTCTTTTAATGATGGTGTAATGGAGTACAACACTTATCGCCAGTCTTTTCCGCAAAACTTTTTTGCGACTTCGTTCGGTCATCCAGCTGATGCCACTCTACTTGAGTTTGAAGATAGTGTAGCAATCCAGGCTGCACCTAAGGTTAAGTTTTAAGCAGTAAGTTACAAGTTGAATGAGAAATTTTGATTTGTAATTTACAACTTATAACTGTTTTTCCCCTATGAATTTCTTCGAAGCGCAAGATTCCGCTCGACGCAGCACCAGTTTTTTAATTTTATTGTTCGTTGTGGCAATAGCTGCGCTTCTGGTATTGAGCAATTTAATCATCCTTGAATTAATATATTTTAGTGAATTCTCAAGTGTTACATTTGCCTTGTCTGAACTGGAAAGTGTGTTTGATTTTAATTTGTGTGTCCTGTTATCTACCGCAATACTTGTTTTTATCTGCCTGGGTAGTTTATATAAATTAGCACAGCTTTCTTCCGGTGGTTCCGTCATCGCGCAGTCTCTCGGCGGCGTAATAATTCCACGAAGCAGTACAGACCTGTTGCATAAAAAAATATTAAATATTGTAGAAGAAATGGCAATTGCATCAGGCGTGCCTGTGCCTCAGGTTTATATATTAAATGAACAGGGCATTAATGCGTTTGCAGCGGGCTGGAAAACGACAAATGTAGTTATTGGTATTACTCAGGGTGCATTAGAAAGGTTGTCACGTGATGAGCTGCAGGGTGTAATTGCACATGAGTTCAGTCATATCTTCAATGGTGATATGCGGTTAAATATTCGTTTGATTGCGATATTGCATGGAATATTGATGATAGGCATGACCGGTAAAATGATTTTGCGGTCATTGCGATTTATTCGTGTGTCACGAAGCAATAAAAATAGTGGGCAATTAATTATGCTGATTGTCGCTGTCGGTGGAGCGATTACTGTAGTGGGTTATACCGGCACTTTCTTTGGCAACTGGATAAAATCTTTAATCAGTCGGCAACGTGAATATTTAGCCGATGCTTCAGCGGTTCAATTTACTCGTAATCGTGATGGTATCGCCGATGCACTAAAAAAAATCGGTGGTTCAATCTATGGCTCGGCAATGTTAACGACATCGATTGATGAATACAGTCACGCCTATTTTGCATTGGGTGAGTCAGGTTTTAGCTGGTTTTCTTTTTCTACACACCCGCCATTGAAAAAACGTATCTTGCGTATTGAACCACGTTGGAATGGAAAATATTTATTTGATGAAAGCAAACCAGTACGTACTGATGATGTAAAAAATAAAAAGAATGAAGAAAATTTTCGTAAGAAAAAGATTGCTACTAGTATTATAACCGGCGTCGGTATGAGTGTTGTCGTAGGTGATGCTATGGGTGCACTGGATACAATTGGAGAGGTCACTCAGCAACGTGTTGATGCAGCCCATGCCTGGCACAAGGCGCTGTCATATGAAGTGAAGGCACATGCAGAAAACCCCTATGGTTCACAAGCATTAATTTTTGCGTTATTAATTGATGAAAATGCCAGCATCGAAAATTTACAATATTCTGTTTTAAATAAAGTTATTGGTGAATTGCACACTAACAATGTAAAACAGGTAAAAAATGATGTGGCTAAACTGGCTCGTAAGCAAACACTGTCGTTGATTGATTTAGCGCTGCCTACCTTGAGAGAAATGACGGTAGAACAGTATCAGCGATTTAAGCTTTGTGTGCAGCAATTAGTAAAAGCGGATAAAAAGGTGGACTTGCGGGAATGGATTATTCAGCGTGTTGTCCTGCAACATCTTGACGAGCATTATGGGCATCGAAAAAAACCAATATCAAAATATGTTGTTCTTGGTTCAGCAAAATATGCCAGTGAGTTGATGTTGTCATTGTTGGCATACATTGAACATAAAAATCCGCAACAAGCTTTATTGGCATTTGATGGCGCAAAACGTTCGGTCAAGGCGGGTGCCCTCAGCTTACTTCCAAAAGAGGAAATTTCTCTGGATGGTCTGAATGATGCGATGGATGAGCTGGAATTTTTAAAACCGCCCCTTAAAAAGCGTTTTTTACAGGCCTGTGTTAGTTGTATTTCTCATAATGGAAAAGTGACGATACAGGGATATGAGCTGACACGCGCGATTGCCAGCTGCCTGGATTGCCCTATGCCGCCGGTATTGGTGGATGAAAGCCAAAATAATTCACCGCAGAGACGCTGAAGCGCAGAGAAAAACATCATTATTTTAGTTGGTTATGCCGAAGGCATAACCAACTAAAAGTTTTTACCTCTGCGTCTCAGCGTCTCGATAATTGCTCCTGCATTATTTTAGTTACGGGCGTCCTGCCCTAATCTGCGGTTATCTTTATGCTTCTATATTTAGCCAGCTGCGGTGTAGTCTGATACAATCCACTTCGATTTTTTGTAGTCTCATAATGGGGTAAGTAGTGAGTATTAAAGCTGATAAGTGGATTCGCCGTGAAGCGGAAAAAGGCATGATTGAGCCATTCGAGTCTGAACAGGTTAAAACCAATGCAGCCGGTGAACGGCTTATCTCCTATGGTACATCCAGCTATGGTTATGATGTGCGTTGTTCCGATCACTTCAAGATATTCACCAATATCAATTCTGCCATCGTTGACCCCAAAAATTTTTCAGAACACAGCTTCGTTGATTTTACGGGTGACGTCTGCATTATTCCGCCGAATTCTTTTGCCCTTGCTCGTACCGTAGAGCATTTCAAAATACCCAGAAGTGTCCTGACTGTCTGTCTGGGGAAATCAACCTATGCGCGTTGTGGCATTATCGTCAATGTGACGCCACTAGAGCCGGAGTGGGAGGGGCATGTGACACTGGAGTTCTCTAATTCTACACCGCTACCCGCAAAAATTTATGCCAATGAAGGTGTCGCGCAGATGTTGTTCTTCGAGTCTGATGAAGTCTGTGAAACTTCCTATGCTGACCGAGGTGGAAAATATCAGGGACAGCAGGGTGTAACTTTACCTAAAGCGTAAACTTATTGACTCAGCATGAAGGTATTTTTTCTAGCATTTACGTTACTGGCTGTATTACTGGCGGCTTACCCTTTTCTAAAATCATCTGATGAAATTGCCAGCTTAGAAGGCTTGCCGTGGCAAATTGAGCAATTGCCTGATGGTTCAACGCAGGTGTTTGGGTTGCGTATCGGGGTGAGTCGATTATCCGATGCACTTGAAATACTCGGTACTGACATGGATATAGCCATCATCGCTTCCGCTAACGAGATTGGTAATCTTGAGATGTATTATGGGCATTACCGTGCAGGTCTGCTCTCTGGCAAACTCATATTACAGACGGATATCGATTTGCAGAAAGTTAAGCGTTTAAGAGAGCGTGCGGCTAAGTTCGAATATATGGCATCCGGGCTGGCAAAAAAATATATTCTTTCTACAGATGATTTACCCTTGATTCTAGAGCAGACAATAATTGGTCTTACATTTATTCCGGCAGTTAATCTAGATGAAGAGGTGATAGTGGCACGTTTTGGCGAACCGCAAAAAATGATTCAAGCGGATGCAGTGGTTCACTACTTATACCCAGATAAAGGTTTGCATATTGCGTTGCATGCTAAGTCAAAAGAGGTACTGCAGTATGTGTCTCCGGAAAACTTTCAGCAATTAGTCGAGCCCCTTCAATAAAATCGTCCCTTCTCCCTTTGGGACTCCGACATCCTTCGTAGTCGTCACTCAGAAGGGGAGGCGAATGTTTTGAGGTTATCTAAAACTACGTATTTCCCAATTTCGTTCGATTGCTATAGCCTTCAATTCATCATCAGGATCCACGGCAATCGGTGTAGTCACAATCTCTAACAAAGGAATGTCATTATGGGAATCGCTATAAAACGTGCTGCCTTCCAGATTATGTGAGGTACTTTCCAGCCACTGATTTAAGCGAGTAATTTTGCCGCCTTGAAAGCAGGGAGTACCAGCCACTCGCCCGGTATACTGACCGTCGATAATTTCAGGATCCGTTGCTATCAAGTCATCCACTTCAAAAGCTTTTGCAATTGGGTTGGTTACAAAACGATTAGTCGCGGTAATGATGACAGTAATGTCGCCCTTATCGCGGTGCGATTTTATTTGGGCGATGCCTTTTTCAGTCATCGCTGAGCGAATGTGCTTTTCCATGAACGCGTTGTGTAGTTCGTTAAGCTGCTGCATCGAAAATTGCGTTAAGGGTTGAAGTGAAAACGCGAGAAACTCAAATATATCTAACGTACCCTGTTTATATTCAGCATAAAAGCGCTGATTGGCTGCATCGTAGGTCGCTTTATCAACTAGACCTTTTTCGACCAGAAAGCAGCCCCATAAAAAATCGCTGTCATCAGAGAGTAAGGTGTTATCAAGATCAAATAAAGCGAGTGCCATGGTATCGGTCATTGCGGTTTAAACAAGTTGCGATTTTATATTAGATATTACTAATATCATACTGATTTTTCACATATTATTTATTTATTTTTATTGGCTCAAAACTATTATTCCTAGCATGGTCTGTTATTATCAATGTAATTAAATTTTATGTGGTATGTCGTAACTAATCAAGCTAGATGTGCCCAGATGGTGTTCCAAGTGATTGATTCTAAAGGTTTTAGAGCAAACGTTGGCATTATCCTGAGTAATTCCGACGGTAAGGTTTTCTGGGCACGACGAGTGGGACAGAAGACTTGGCAATTCCCGCAAGGGGGTATCGACGAAGATGAGTCACCGACTCAGGCGATGTATCGCGAGTTACAGGAAGAAACAGGATTATTGCCAGAACATGTCCGAGTTATCGGTCAGACCGACGACTGGTTGAGATATCGCATTCCCGATCATCTATTACGTCGTCGATCCAAGCCATTGTGCATAGGGCAAAAGCAGATATGGTTTTATTTACGGTTGACTGGATTGGAGAGTGATTTTAATTTATGTTGCAGTGATAAACCCGAATTTGATTGTTGGCGATGGGTTGATTACTGGGCACCGGTTGACGAGATTGTGGCCTTCAAGCGTAAAGTTTATAAACAGGCACTGAGTCAGTTAGAGCAGTATGTTTAGTGACGCCAACGTTGTACGTTTTATAGCGGCTGTAGTTCGACCAGTAAAATTATCGCAATTAATAGAAACACCGGTAACTCATTAAACCAGCGATACCATACGTGACCGTGTTGGTTTCTGTCATGTTTAAAATCATTGAGTAATTTTCCGCAGTAAATATGGTAGATAACTAATAGGGCAATCAGTGCTAATTTGGCTTGTAGCCAAAAAGTATTCATTATCTCGCTGCCAAGAAAATGGATTAACCAAAATCCAAGGGCAATAGTTATGATGGCCCCCGGTGTTGCGATGCCGTAATACAGTTTGCGTTCCATGATTTTAAAACGTTGATTGCTGGTGTCATCTGTTGCCTCGGCGTGATAAACAAACAGGCGTGGTAGATAGAACAACCCTGCAAACCAGGTGACCATAAAAATTATGTGGAAGGCTTTAACCCATAACATGAGTAGTACCGTTATAATTGGAATGAACAGAATAATACAGTGAATAGTGAAGAGTTAACAGTGATGAGTGTAGGTAAAAAATGTTAAAGGTTGGTGTGGTTGGTGGCACAGGTTATACCGGCGCAGAGTTATTGCGTCTGTTGGTAATGCATCCACAAGTTGAATTGAGTTATGTGACTTCGCGTTCTGAATCGGGTAAAAAAATCGCGGATCTATTTCCTAACCTCCGAGGTTTTACCGATATTTGTTTTACAGAGCCGGCAGTCGAAACATTGGCTGAGTGCGATGTGGTTTTTTTCGCAACGCCAAATGGTACAGCGATGAAAATGGTGCCGGCACTGGTTGAAAATAATGTCCGTGTGATTGACCTGGCTGCTGACTTCAGGTTGCAAGATGCGGCTGTCTGGAAACAGTGGTATGGCATGGATCATGCCTGTCTTGATGTGTTGGCTGAAGCTGTTTATGGCTTGCCGGAGCTCAATCGTGCTTCTATTAAAGCAGCTAAAGTTGTGGCAAATCCGGGTTGTTATCCTACCGCGACGACGCTGGGTTTTTTGCCATTAATCGAGCAGGGGTTGATCAATGATCAACATCTGATTGTTGATGCCAAGTCGGGTGTGAGTGGTGCTGGTCGAGGTGCTAGTGTGGCGACGTTGCAGGCTGAGTCGGCTGAAAATTTTAAGCCGTATGCGGTTGATGGACATCGTCACTTGCCTGAGATCAAACAGACCTTGAGTGGTGTGGCAGGACACGATATCGGATTAACTTTTGTACCACATTTATTACCGATGATTCGCGGTATAGAAACCAGCTTATATGCTACGCTTAAGTCAGAAGCAGCGGTTGATTTGCGCCAGATATATGTTGATCGTTATGCAGATGAGCCCTTTGTCGACATTTTGGATGAAGGCGTGATGCCAGAAACGCGCACAGTAAAAGGTGCGAATACTTGTCGAATCTCTATCTTCCGTCCGCAACAGGGCGATACGGTCGTGGTGTCGTCAGTCATCGATAATTTGGTGAAAGGTGCGGCGGGACAGGCAATACAAAATATGAATATTATGTTTGGGTTTGAAGAAACACAGGGTTTGAGCCAGGTGGCTTTATTGCCATAACAGGTAAATTTAGAATGCAGGTAAGCAAAATTATGAAACTAAAATTATGAAACTGAAATTATGAAACCACTGCAAACTCACACCATCATTACCATCCAGCAGCCGCGATTGTGGTTACTCAGCCTGGTTGGCATTATTTGTACGGTTCTACTGTTAATCTGGTTCAGTTATGAATATGGTCGCAGTGTAGCTGGGTTTGATAGTTCAAGCTCCGATGCGTACATAGAGCAATTACAGGCACAATTAGAAGAATCTCAGGCCGAAATTGTTGAAAGTACCCGTCAAGCGACTATGCTTAAACGTAACAGTCGAATTGATGACGATGCATCTGTGCAATTGGAGGGAACACTGGCACAGGTACAGGACGAGGCGCTGGAGCTCAAGAAAGAATTGTCTTTCTACAAGAGCATCGTGGCACCTGAGCAAGGTGATAGAAGCATTGCTATTCAGACAATTCAGATAAAAGAAAATGAAGGAGGTGGCTATCATTATAAAATAATGGTTAGCCAGCGTGGTCGGAATGACCGTTTTGCTCGCGGTACTATTGAAGTTAGTATCGAAGGAGTAGATAAAGGACAGCCGGCTACATTGAAGCTAGCGGAAGTCTCAAATGATACCAAAAAGCCAATGAAATTCGGATTTAAATACTTCCAGAATTTCGAAGGGGTGATGACTTTACCAACAGCTTTTCAGCCGGATTCTCTACGCGTTAAAGTGAAGCCGAAAACAGGTAAAATCAAAGCCATTGATGAACAATTTGCGTGGTCAGATTTGACCGCTGGTGGGGCTTAATTATGTTTAGCAGTAAAAAAATCAAATCATCAAAAATCGACACATTGGTCGGACAGGGTGTAGAAGTTAACGGCGACATCAATTTTCGAGGTGGTTTGCATCTTGACGGCGCCATTATCGGTAATGTCACCACAGCGGATGAAGCTGAAGGCACGGTGCTGGTTATTAGTGACCGTGGCCGTGTAGAAGGGGATGTGCATGTGGCTTACGCTGTTATTAACGGCGAGGTGAAAGGCAATGTCTATGCTACCGAAAAACTCGAATTATCAGCCCATGCACGTATTTCAGGCAATGTAGAATATAACCTGCTTGAGATGGCCAGTGGTGCAGAAATCAACGGTACCATGCTGCATACAGTGAAAGCGAAAAAACTATTGGAGCATCAGAAAGAAGCCCCAAAGGCTAATGTTCATCATATTGATGACTCGGCAGCCGTGCAGAGCTCTAACTAATATTTTTTATGGTCATCCTTGAGTGCTTTTGTCAGGGGTTCAGCATTGCAGATAGCTAACAGCTCTGGATTCCCGGCAAAACATTCGGGAATGACGAAGTTATTATTTATATTATAGTAGCGCCTGCTTCTATTGAATACTTGACTAATTTACTAGGTTAATTTAGCATTATCTAATATAACTTCGAATATGGTTTCGAATATAGTTAATTAGTCAGGTTATTTTGATGGACATTCAAGTAAGTTTTGCACCTAAACCAAAAGTGATTGAAGGTGCGACCGTTGGTTTTACCGAATCAGCGGCCAAAAAAGTTAAAGCACTGGTGGAAGAGGAAAATAATCCAAATCTGAAACTGCGTGTATCAGTTGATGGTGGCGGTTGTTCCGGTTTTCAATATGCCTTTGCATTTGATGAAAACGTGAGTACTGACGATACTGTAGTCGAAAAAAGTGGCGCCACCGTTATTGTTGACGTGACCAGCATGCAATACCTGAATGGCTCAGAAGTCGATTATTTAGAAGGTTTGGAAGGCGCACGTTTTGTGGTGAATAACCCGAATGCAACGTCAACTTGTGGTTGTGGTTCATCGTTCTCAGTGAGTCTATAAAAAATAAGCTTATAACAAAACTTTACACATAATCTTCTTAAAAGGCGCAAGGGTTTTCCCTTGCGCCTTTTTTGTTTGTTAGAATGGATTATTGTCTCGGTTTACTATGCTATTAAGTATTAACCGAAATAAGATAATCGGAACGAAATTAATTTCCGGTGTCTTAAAACTAGGTATACGAAACATATAGGATGACTTTATGAGTAGCGAATATTTACCCGGTCTAGCAGGCGTTCCTGCTACCAAATCAAATATTTCATCAATCGATGGTGAGAAGGGCATACTTGCTTACCGTGGTTATGACATCAAAGAGTTGGCAGAAAAAAGTACATTTGAAGAAACAGTACTCTTGTTGCTTGATGGCTGCTTACCATCGCAGGCTGTACTTGATGATTTTGATGGTCAGTTAAGAGCCGAGCGACGCCTTAAATATAAGATTCGCAGCATCATGAAAAACCTGCCAAGTTCAGGTCATCCCATGGAAATGCTACAGACGGCTGTTGCCAGTCTGGGTATGTTCTACGGTGGTGAAGAAGTGCTTTCTGATGGTGTCTCTGGTAATGATCTGGAATACATTCATAGCATGTCGGTTAAAATTATCTCCCGAATGGCGACCATTGTGGCAATGTGGGAACACGTTCGAAATGGATATGATCCGATTGAACCCCGAGATGATTTAAGCCATGCCGCCAACTTTCTTTACATGCTTAATGGTAAAGAGCCAGAGCCTCTAGCCGTTAAAATTATGGATGCCTGCTTGGTATTACATGCTGAGCACACCATCAACGCTTCAACTTTTGCGGCGATGGTTTGTAGCTCAACCCTGGCCAGCCCTTTCCTTGTTATTGCTGCAGCAATTGGCACTTTAGCCGGACCATTGCACGGTGGAGCAAACCAACGCGTGGTCGAAATGCTGAGAAAAATTGGTGGACCTGAAAATGCCAATGGCTGGTTGAAAAAACAACTGTCAGAGAACAAAGTTGTCTGGGGAATGGGGCATCGCGAATACAAAACAAAAGACCCACGTGCGATTGTATTGCAAAAATTGATGATAGAGTGGGGTGAGTCGCAGGGCAATTTAAGCCCGGAATTTGAAACAGCATTGGAGTTGGAAATAGCCTGTGAAAATGCCTTAGGCCCAAAAGGTGTTTACCCTAACGTGGATTATTACTCAGGTATTCTTTACACCGAAATGGGCATTGCCCCTGACCAGTTCACACCTATCTTTGCTATTTCACGTGTTGCAGGCTGGCTGGCCCACTGGCGTGAACAACTAACAGATAACCGTATCTTTAGACCAACACAGATTTATACCGGTGAAGAAGCGCGTGGTTATGTGGATATATCACAGCGTTAGTTGCTTGCAAAATTTGAATGTTTTAACCACAGCGAAAAATACTCTGTGCTGTTAAGGGTTTTTGTAGGCGTGAATTTATTCGCACGCGGGTGCCAGTGTATGCGTTCATCGTGCGAATAAATTTACACCTGCTTATTGTGCACTAACAATAAGCAGCTACTCTCTGCGCTACAGCTTTTTAGCTTTGTTGTGATTGTTAGATTGACTGCCTACTGAGCTGGATGAGTTAAATTACCCAGAATGACAGCTTCCTTTGCACCTGTAACAGAAGGTAAATTCCCCGTTTGTTGGTGAATGTTTTGATAAGCCAGCCAGGCAAATGCCATGGCTTCTACCCAGTCTGGATGAATACCTAATGTTTCAGTTGTTATTACGGGGCACGGTGCCATCGTTTCTAGGCGTTGCATTAATGTTTGATTATGAACGCCACCACCACATATATAAATTTCGTCAGTCGCCACGGCGTATTGGTTTATTGCACGAATGATAGAAGTGGCAGTTAAATTATTGAGTGTGCTCTGCATATCAGCGCTGTTCATTTCATTGACATCAAAGGTGTTCAACCACTGGAGATTAAAATATTCAAAGCCAGTGCTTTTCGGTGGTGCTAGTTGAAAGTAATCATCCATAAGTAACTTTGCTAAAAGTCCCGCATTGGTTTTTCCTGAAGCGGCGAAAGCCCCGTCAGCATCATACGGTTGTTGCTTATGTTGTGTAATCCAAGCGTCCATCAAGGTATTGCCAGGTCCGCAGTCGAAACCGACAATGGTTTTATTTTTGCCTTTAGGTAACGCTGTTATGTTTGCAATGCCACCGATATTGACGATAACACGATTGACTTTTTCATCACTGAATATGGCTTGATGAAATGCAGGGACTAATGGTGCGCCTTGTCCACCTGCTTTTATATCTGCTGTTCTAAAATCTGAGATCACATCAATACCGGTTAACGAAGCAAGTATTTGAGCGTCACCGATTTGCAGTGAAAATGGTTTTTCAATATCAGGGCGGTGCCGAATCGTTTGGCCATGGTTACCAATAGCTGTGATGTCTTGTGCTTGATAAGACGTATTGGCCAGTAATTTTAAACTGGCGGCGGCAAATATTTCTGCGATCTGTTTATCCAGTTCGTGTAGTGAAAAAAGTGCACTGTCTGGGAGGTCACGTGCCTTAATCAGTGCCTGTTGAATCGTTTCAGGCCAAGAGTGAGCATGTGTACTAATTAACCTGGGTTGCGCGGTGGAGAAATCAACAAGGGCAGCATCAATGCCATCCATGCTGGTGCCAGACATCAGGCCGATGTATAGCTCAGGTACTGATGTAGGCATTGTGTTTTGGTTAACTGTTAATTTTTAGCAGTATCAGCTAGTGCAACTTGTTGTGCTCTAGAGACAAGGTTTAGCTGAGAAAATACGGGTGTTGTTGTTAACTCGAAATCAGCCATGTAACGTTTTGGTACCGGGCTTGAAACGGGTAACTTAACTGTTAGAGGGTTTCTATGTGTGCCGTTAACACGGAACTCATAATGCAAGTGAGGGCCGGTTGCTAAACCTGAACTACCAACGTAAGCAATGGTTTGTCCCTGTTTAACTTTAGAGCCAACCCTTAGTTTTCTATTATAAGTTTTTAGATGAGCGTACAAGGTGGTGTATTTAGTACCATGTTGTACAATCATCACCTTACCGTATCCGCCTTTTTTACCTTTGAATATAACTTTTCCGTCACCTGCTGAGTGGATAGGTGTACCACGTTTAGCCGCGTAATCCACGCCTTTGTGTGAACGAAATTTATGCAGGATAGGGTGATAGCGATTCACGGTAAAACGTGAGCTGATACGTGTGAAATTAACTGGCGTGCGTAAAAATGCTTTACGCATACTCTTACCGTCTGCAGTAAAGTATTCGCTGCGATTGGTCTGCGGGTTAGTGTAACGCACTGCTCGGTAGGTCTTATTGTTATTGGTGAATTCAGCCGCCAGGATATTACCATCAGAGATTTTTTCACCGTTGCGGTAAAGTTCTTCATATAAAACGGTAAAGTTGTCACCTTTGCGAATGTCCAGAGCAAAGTCGATATCCCAGCCAAAAATATTGGCTAATTCCATAATGACGTTTTGTGAAATTCCAGCATCTTGTGCAGCAAGAAACAGCGACGAGTCGATAATGCCGCTGGCGTGTGTCTCACGTGTTTCAATTATATGATTGTATGTTTTTGCAACCAGTACGCCACTAGTGCGTTCAACCATCAAATAGGATTTATGGTCGATGTCATAACGCAGCGCTTGCAGGACACCGTTATTATTTGATAAAACACGAATAATATCTTTAGGGAAAATACGGCGTAACGTTTTTACGGCTTTGCCTGATTTCATTAATTCATCAAGTTGCTGAGGTTTGATGTTTGCGCGTTTGAAGAGTCGTGCGAGATTGTCGCCAGGCTTCACTTTGAACTCACGCCACTGTTTTGGCGTAAGATTGTTGGCATCATCAAGAATTTTTTGTTGCGCCTGTAGTTCGGGTAAGGAGAGAGAGAAACTATCACGTGCCATCTCTTCCGCCTGTTTTTCGGGTGTTTGGGCGACAGGTTCAAAAGCAGGTAGTGCATCGTTAGCGACTGTGTCGCTGTCTGAATCTGTATTTGCAATCACAGCGCCGATGCCAACAAATGCGATAGCCAGCATTGCCCAACGAATACGGACGTAACCGCGTTGATGACTTTGTGGCTGATTTAAGCGAAAATCTTTACTAATCAATGACATTGGCGTTTGTGCTGTGTGTAAAAAATGGGTTCAATATTACTTTGAATGTAGCTGTAAATATGCGCCCGGTCAATCAAATATGTCATAAAAATGACAATAATTCGAAGAATTTTAAGTATTTACTCAATATTGTTAATGAGTAGTTGAGAAAGCGCTCCAGCGCGGGTATCTTATACACCTTTTTAGCGCAACACTAGTCGGAAAATTGAATGAAACCTGTAGAAGAACAATTGGAGTTAATTCGCCGTGGAGCTGATGAAATCCTCGTGGAAAAGGAGCTTATCGCTAAATTAAAAGAGGGTAGACCTCTCCGAATTAAAGCGGGTTTCGATCCGACTGCACCGGATTTGCACCTTGGCCATACGGTATTGATTAATAAATTACGTCAGTTTCAGGATATGGGGCATGAGGTACTGTTTTTGATTGGTGATTTCACCGGTATGATAGGCGATCCAACCGGTAAATCTGCTACGCGTCCTCCATTGACGCAGGAAGATGTCGAAAGAAATTCAGAGACTTACCAACAGCAAATTTTTAAGATTTTGGATAAAGACAAAACTAAAGTTGTGTTCAACTCAGAGTGGATGAGTAAAATGAATAGCGCGGACATGATTAAGCTGGCAGCTAGTAGCACGGTAGCTCGCATGTTAGAGCGCGATGATTTTAGCAAACGTTACAAAGCGGGACAGTCGATTGCGATACATGAGTTTTTATACCCTCTTATTCAGGGTTATGATTCTGTTGCTATGCAGGCCGATGTTGAGTTAGGTGGCACAGATCAGAAGTTCAACTTGTTAATGGGCAGACAGCTACAGGAACAAAATGGTCAACGACCACAGTGTGTGCTGACTATGCCAATACTTGAAGGTCTAGATGGTGTACAGAAGATGTCGAAATCTTTGAATAATTACATCGGTATTGCTGATGCACCAAAAGATATGTTCGGCAAAATTATGTCTATTTCAGATGACCTGATGTGGCGTTATTTTGAGTTATTAAGTTTTCGCCCGATGAGTGAAATCGAAAGCTTTAAAGAAGAAATGCAACAGGGCAAAAATCCAAGAGATATTAAATTTTTATTAGCAGAAGAAATTATTGCACGCTTTCATAACGAGGCTGAAGCTACCGCTGCGCGTGAAGGGTTTATTGCACAGTTTGCAAAAAACAGGGTTCCTGATGATATTCCAGAGCTAAGTTTTGATGCACCAGATGGCGGATACCCGATTGCTAACTTACTTAAAGATGCAGGCCTATGTGGCAGTACCAGCGATGCTATACGTATGATTCAACAGGGTGCCGCTAAAATTGATGGCGAGAAAATTGCGGATAAAACAGTGAAAATCACCAAAGGAACTGAGGCTGTTTTTCAGGTAGGAAAGCGTAAGTTTGCTAAAATAGTCATTGGTTAAACGGTTACGCACCAAAGTAAATTGGCCTATAGAAAAAGAATTTTTCGATTAATAACCAGGCATCAATATTAATGCTATAGCGTATGTCGTTACACTAAAATAGTCCCTTCTCCCTCTGGGAGAAGGTATCGTTCTTCCTCGTTCCCTTGCTCCTGCGTCACTCGTACCCGGTTAAAAACAGTTCGTCATTCCCGAATATTTTTGTCGGGAATCCAGAGCTTTTGAGCCACTGGTAACGCTGGATCCTCGACAAAAGCATTCGAGGATGACAGCAAAGGAGGTGATTTTATATTTTCCCTCATTCTGTAAGGCATCTTGGTTAGCTCTTAAATATTTGCTGAATCTTGTGCAGTGAGGTATCGAAGCTTGATTTGATTAGACAGCAAATTTCGTTGCAGATATATTTAAGAATATCCATTTCTTATTTCCCATTATTTTGTTCATTTATCTGTTGGTATAACAGTGTGTAGATACTATAACATTAGGAAATACACTTTCATGTCAGTTACACAAGTATTATTGTGTAGGAAAGGGCTTACTTCGTTCACTGATTTTGCTTATCAAGCTTTGCCCAGGTATCGCGCAGTGTCACTGTGCGATTGAACGTTAGGTTATCTGCCTTACCGTCTTTTACAAAATAGCCAGTGCGTTCAAATTGATAGTGCGTATCAATTTCTGCATCAGCAAGCGCCGGTTCCAGTTTGCAATTATCCAGAACGATTAATGATTCAGGGTTTAAGTGTTCGCAAAAATTTTCAGTAGCTGCTGGATTTGGGTGGGTGAATAGACGGTCATAAAGATTCACTCGTGCATCAATGGCATGTTCTGCTGAAACCCAATGGATGGTCCCTTTCACTTTTCTGCCATCGGGGGATGAACCGCCTTTTGTTTCAGGATCGTAAGTGCAAATCAATTCGATTACTTCACCGTTATCATCTTTTACAAAGTCGGTACAGGTGATGTAATAAGCATAGCGTAGCCTTACTTCACGACCGACTGATAAGCGGAAGAATTTTTTCGGTGCATCTTCCAGAAAATCGTCGCGCTCGATGTAGATAACTTTAGAAAAGTTGATGCTGCGTGTGCCCATCTCTTCTTTTTGTGGATGGTTTTTTGCAGTCAGTTCTTCTACCTGACTATCCGGGTAATTTTCGATTGTGACTTTTAGTGGTTTCAGTACACCCATGACGCGAACAGCGCGTTCGTTTAAATCTTCACGGATACTATTTTCCAGAACGGCCACTTCGATAAAGCTGTCCTTTTTAGTCACGCCAATTCGATTACAAAAATCACGAATGGATTCGGGTGTGTAGCCGCGTTGACGTAAGCCGGAAATCGTCGGCATGCGTGGGTCATCCCAGCCGTCGACATGGTTGTCGGTTACCAGCTGGTTAAGTTTTCGTTTGCTGGTAATGGTGTATTTTAGCTGTAAGCGAGCGAATTCAATCTGCTGTGGATGTGCCGGTGTTTTAACTTCATCCAGTACCCAATCGTAAAGTGGACGATGATCTTCAAATTCAAGCGTGCATAACGAATGCGTAATGTTTTCAATGGCATCGGAGATACAATGTGTGTAATCGTACATTGGGTAAATGGGCCATTCATCGCCAGTGCGCTGGTGATGGGCTTTTTTGATGCGATATAGCGCTGGGTCACGCATATTGATATTGGGTGATGACATATCAATTTTAGCGCGCAACAGGTATTTCCCATCTGCAAATTCACCGGCACGCATGCGGGCAAACAAATCGAGATTTTCTTCTATGCTACGATTACGGTCAGGACTCTCCTTACCGGGTTCGGTTAACGTGCCGCGATATTCTCGAATTGCTTCAGCACTCAATGAATCGACATACGCTTTTCCCTGTTTAATTAGTTCGATGGCATAATCGTATAACTGCTGAAAATAATCGGATGAATATTGCAGTTTGTCCCAGTCAAATTTAAGCCATTTAACATCGTCGATAATCGCATTGACGTATTCGACATCTTCTTTTTCTGGATTAGTGTCATCAAAACGTAAATTACACTTACCAGCGAAGTCTTTAGCCACGCCAAAATTCAGACAGATTGATTTAGCATGGCCGATATGCAGGTATCCGTTTGGTTCGGGTGGGAAGCGAGTTTGAATTGCGTTATGTTTAGCAGAATCTAAATCATCCTGAATGATGTTACGGATAAAGTTTGTTGGAGTAATCTTTTCGTCTTCAGCTGACATGGATTTGTTTTTATTGTGTAAGAAAATCAGCGGGCTATTCTAACGCTGAAAAAAGGTTTTTGCTGATATTTTATTCTTGACTTAATTCGAGGTAACAATATCAAACGGGGGGAAGTGAAAATAATTGGCATAATATTTGCCGAGCGCCGTCATTTTTCTTATTGGACAAAGTAAGAATTTCATAATAAATTCAATACGTAGGGTACATTTTGTTCTGTAGTAAAAGGTGGACGGAATCTAATAACAAGAGCGCGGACTTTATGATGCAGTAAGGGAGCTTGATGACCTCGCTAGAAATGACATTAACCGAAATAGCGGGTACACATTATGGGAAACATAGTTCATACATTATCAAACATTTCATCTGCGACAAAAATCGACAGGATTAAAATTCATCTCATTGCTAATCAGGCGATATATGTTGATGGTTTAATCCGTGTTATTTCTGATCATGACAATCACGATGTTGTTACCTGTATGCAGCCTAGTGATTCTTGTGCTGAGCAGTTTGCTAAGAATCCCTCGGATATATTGTTAATAGAGCAGGCAGTGATAGAAGAGCAATTAAAGCAGTTTTCCGCCAAAGGTTTGTTTAGTAACTTTCTCGATAAATTCCCCGATTTAAAAATTATAATATTTGGTCATGATATACCTGAGCCATTCGTCAGGACACTTGTCGTCTCTGGTGTGCGTGGGTTTATCGATACCAGTTCAACCCATGAAGTGTTAAATGCTGCGATTGATGAAGTTTACAACGGTGGATATTGGGTGGGGCGTAAAGCGCTGAATCAGCTAATTCAAAATACAGTTGAGATGGAAAGTATTGTAGAGCAAGGTATTCGCAACAAAATTGAATCGGTGCGGGATACTTTAACTAGACGCGAAGTTGAAGTGCTGCGCTGTGTGCTTGATGGTATGGCGACAAAAAATATTGCTCATGAGTTATGTATTTCTGAGCAAAGTGTAAAATTATACTTGGGTCGTATGTTTAAAAAATTTGAAGTCAGTAATCGTAGCCAGCTAATTCTGATGGCATTTCAGCGTGTTTGTCCGGCGAATAATATGATTCAATTATTTAGACGATCATTAGATAAGCGCCGTCTTCGGCATGGTGAGTCGCCCTTGATTGAAGATCCTTTGTCTGAGATGTAACTGCATTTCTTACTTTAATTGTCCCTGAAAGTGGTTGTTGGCATATAAATCATCTTTGAGCAGCCTGTTCTATGGCTATACATTCGTCTAATTTTATTTGTACATTTGGTCTTTTTTGCACTGACTAAGAACTAATAATTAGTAGTTTTTTGTTTACTTTTTTCTAATCCTTTAGCCACTACCCCTTCTTTTTAATACCACGTATCGTAAGTATCAAGTTGTATTTAGCTACCTTGCTGGAAGTTACCTAAGGAGCTGGAGTTGATCAGGAAAAATGATTGTCCATGCCAAACGCGAAATCAGCTTTTAATTATTAAAAATTGCAGGAGGATGGGTGTGAATAAAAAAATACAAAAATATAATTTGATTAAATTAGTGTGTGTTAGCAGTGTGGTTGCCAGTGCATGTTTTTCGGGTAGCGTAAATGCCGAGCTAAATGATATAACGACAAGTCCTAATACACTTAATGCTGGTATACAAAAATCTTTGGAGCAGCAAGTGGGTGCTGGGCGAGGCGATATCAATACTCCCGGATCTTCGATGTATATTATTAAACGAGATCCGTTTCGATCGGTACGACGTGGTCGGCAAATATTTCAACGTAAATTTCAGCTCAAGCAGGGCTTGGGTCCTAGAACCAATGACGGCGAAGGTAATTTAGATACTGATGGATCGCTTGGTGCAGGATTAACAGATAGCTGTGGCGGGTGTCATGGTCGTCCACGTGGTTCAGCAGGTTTTGGCGGTGATGTGTTTACTCGGCCCGATAGTCGGGATGCGCCACATTTATTTGGTTTAGGTCAGGTTGAGATGCTGGCAGATGAAATGACCACAGACTTGCGTGCAATTCGTGATACTGCAATAACTAAGGCGCAGTCTAAAGACAAAAAAATTAGTTTGAAATTAAAGAGTAAGGGAACGAACTATGGGCAAATAATTGCCTTCCCCGATGGTTCAGTTGATACCTCAAAAGTTGTTGGTGTCGATGATGATTTAAGGGTCAAACCTTTCTTTGCACAGGGCGCGACGATATCTATGCGCGAATTTATAGTGGGTGCTTTTAATGCAGAGATGGGACTGGAGTCACCGGATGTGGATCTGGAGGCAGCGTCAGCAGGTAGTGATGTTTTAACGCCTGCGGGAATGTGGTTAACAGGGTCGCAAGATTCCATCGAAGCCCCCCCAGTGCATACTGTCTTTGAAGATTCGGATAATGATGGTGTCTTCAACGAACTGGATACAGCGATTATTGACCATACTGAATTTTATTTTCTCAACTATTTTTCTCCCGCTACATACAAACAGGGATACGTTGAGAAAAAAGGTAAAGCTTTAATGGCGCGTATTGGATGTACCAGTTGTCACACACCGAATATGACAATTGAAAATGATCGACGTGTTGGTAATGTGGAGACAAAGTATGATGCGAAAAATGGAATATTCAATAACTTGTTTGCAACGGTTACGGGTACGTTTGATGAGACTGATGACAGCAGTGGTTTCCCTACTTTAAAAACACCACAGGGCAATAGTTTCAAAGTTAAAGGGTTGTACGCCGACTTTAAACGTCATGATTTGGGACCGAAATTTTGGGAAAGAAATTTCGATGGCACAATGCAGAAAGAATTTATGACGGAACCATTGTGGGGTGTGGGGTCAACTTCACCTTATGGGCATGATGGTCGCAGCATAAACTTGCATGAAGTCATTGTTCGCCATGGAGGTGAAGCATCGAAAGTGACAAAGCGATATAAGCGTTTAGGTGTTGTTGGTCAGTCTTTTGTTCAGGCATATTTGCGTTCGTTAGTGTTGTTCCCGCCGGATGATACAGCGTCAAATTTGAATCCAGGTGATTCGATGGCTGAAAACTTTCCGCAGAACGGGCATGGCAATATCAAATTGCCTGTATTGTTTAATGACCCGACAGAGGGAGAATAAAAGCAGTAAGTTTAAGACTTCTAACGTAGTGGGAAATTTAAAGTGGTAGATAAAGCGGCTAGGTAATCTGGCCGCTTTATATCTTTAGATAGACAAAAGCCCTAAGGAAATAATTGTAGCTGCCTTTAATTTGTTTTTTGTATTTCGATAGATTGCTGGCTTTCTCGACCATCGATATCAAATGTGGTCATAACGAAATAATAAGTACCAGTAGCAAAGTTTTCGAAAAAGTAGCTGGTTGTTTGGTTGTTATTAATTGTGACGCTGTTGTTATACTGGCCGGGATAGGTGCCATAATAAATGTTATACCCGGCTATCTCAAATGATGCGAGTAGTGTGCTGTCGTCTCGCTCAGTAGGCGTTGTCCAATTGAGTGTGATATCGCCTGTTGTATTCGTATCGTTTACACCATTAATAGTAATGTAAATTGTATGTGTTGTATTATCTGCACTGCTGATAGTAAATGTATCAACTAAATTATCGCCATTTCCCAGATTTTGAATGATGTTTTGATTATTAATTGCTGCGTAACTCCAGTTGCCAGATGTATTTATAAATAGATTGCCATAGCTACCAGAGATACCGGCGGTTTTAAAAACGGCTTCACCTGAGTCAGCATCAGTGATATTTAGTTTGCCGTTTACCTCTAATAGACCATCATTATCTGGGTCAAAGTCTTCCGTTACATTACCATTGTTTGCTCCAGATATAATTGCTGGGATATTGGGTTCATCAACGCCATTGATTGTAATAAAGATGTTGTGTGGCGTCCCATCAATACTATTGATGCGGATATAGTCCGTTAATTTTTTGCCGCTTTCCAGGTTTTGTATTGTTGCTAGAGCATTATCAGCTGAATAAATCCAGAAGCATGATTTTGTATTGTTGCTAGAGCATTATCAGCTGAATAAATCCAGAAGCCTGACCCAAATATAATAAAACTGCCGTAGATTGTGTTTTTTGATTGATTAAAAAAGACATTCTCACCAATATCGTCGTCAGTAATATTTAATTTTCCGCTGATAATTAATGTATTGTTGTCAGACGTAATGTCTTCCGTGACACTGCCAGTGTCGATGCCACTGATAAATGCAGGCTGGTTGGCTTCATTCACGCCCAGAATAGTAATGGCTATTTGATGATTCGTTCCATCAACACTACTAATAGACAGGCGGTCAATCAATGATGAACCGGTTGAGAGGTTCTGGATTATTGGTAAGTTGTTTTGGACTGAATAATGCCAGATACCCGTGCTGTCGATAGTTAATGAACCGTAATCACCAGTCGAAGTCATCGCTATAAAAGCGGACTCCGAAATGTCACTATCAATGATTGTGAGTTTTCCGTCAACTTCTAAAAGATTATCTTCGTCGGGGTCTAAGTCTTCGGTAACGCTACCGCTGTCTACACCACGTATTTCAGCTGGGCTATTTTCATTAATACCATTATCGAGTTCAGTAGTGGAAGGGGTGTTCTCTCGGTCAGTCGAGTAGTTTTCATCGGTGCTACAGGCTGAAATTTGTACGGTTAAAAATAATGTAAGCAGTATTGTAAAACAACTGTTTTTTCGTGCTTGGGGGAAACTCATAGACGTTCTTTAACCTATGGATACGCGTAACAAGCAGTAAGGGATAAATTCAAACTGAATGAAACTAAATACGGAATTATTATTATTTTTTTTTTGAGCATTTAGAATCGGAGGAGTGTTTCGAGCGTCATGAAACATTGCTCTGCCTGGCGAAGTGCAGTATTTTACCGTTTTCTAATGTTTTGTGAAGGGGGTTTGTCGAAAAAATGGCAACTTTGTTGGGATATTGACACTCACTGTGTCATGATTATGACAAATTTTTTCTGGATAGTGGTACGTCAAATGTAGTGTGAAGGGTTAGTCACGTGATTAAATAATCATGCGTTTTATCGCCATTTGGCCCCCCTAAGTGTTTGTTATCAAAAAAATTATCTTGCGAATTTACTGTACTTATTTGGCCGTACCTATTTAACTGTGCCTATTTAAATTGAGACTTGAATTTCAGTGGAAAACTGACTTTCGCGACCGTCACTATCTAAAGTCGTTAGCACGAAGTAATAGGTGTCAGAATTAAAATTCTGGAAAATATAGCTTATTGTAGAACCGTCATTGACGGTAACATTATTGGGGTACTGTCCTTGTGATGTGCCGTAATAGATCTTGTAGCCGACAATTTCTGATAGAGATAATGATGTGTTGTCCTCTCGCTCAGACGGAGCATTCCAGGAGATCGTAATATCAGATGAAACGGTTACTTCATTTGTGCCCCTAATCGTAATCGAAATAATATGGGTTGTGCCATCAACGCTGCTAATGACTAAATTATCTGTCAATGAGCTTCCCGTATTTAAGTTTTGGATTACATTTTGATTGTTATTTGCGGCGTAATTCCAGTTTCCGGCGCTGTTAATAGTAAGGTTGCCATAATTGCCGTTGTATGAAGTTGATATAAAAGCGGCTTCGCCTGAATCGATATCGGTAATATTTAAACTGCCGCTAGTCTCAAGTAAATTATCATTATCGGGATCAATATCTTCCGTTACGTTGCCATTGTCAGTGCCGCTGATAATGGCAGGTGTATTAGGTTCGTCCGCACCGTTAATCGTAATAAAAATGGTAAATGTTGTACCGTCGATGCTGCTTATGAGTAGGCTATCTATTAACGATGTGCCGTTATCCAAATTTTGAATTGATGACTGATTGTTAGCGGCTGCGTAGTTCCAATTGCCATCAGTATTTAAACTTAGTCCACCATAATTCCCGTTATAAGTGGTGGCGATGAACTGGGCTTCGTTTTCATCGCTATCTATAATATTTAGTTTTCCACTAACCTCAAGTAAGTTGTTATTGTTTGGATCAATGTCTTCTGTTACGTTGCCGTTAGCATCGCCACTAATAAAGGCGGGAGACCCCGAATCTGTGACGCCGATAATGGTTATCTCCACAGTGTGTTCAGTGCCATCTACGCTGTTAATGGTTAATGAATCGGATAATGTAGCGTTACCGGCCAGGCTTTGAATTTTTTGCTGTTGATTATTCGCGGCATAATTCCAGTTTCCGCTTGTGTTTATGTCGAGTTCACCAAAGTCTCCAGCAACAACTTCAGCTATAAATGATGATTCGCCATCATCATCATCAATGATGTCGAGCTTACCGCTTACTTCTAACAGGCTGTCATTGTCCGGGTCAACATCCTCAATGATGCTACCAGTATCGATGCCGCTGATTTTTGCTGAGCTGTTTAAGTTTTCAATATTTTCTTTGTTAGAGCCGACATCTGGTGATATTGCAGCGAGTACGTCTTCGAAACCACAAGCTGATAATTGAGCGGTTATCAAAGTGATTACGAAAATAGAGGTAAAGCGTGTAGAGGGGTGACGAGATGAAATCATTAATGCTCTCCAACTTGCGGCAATATGGATCAAGGCAGCCCGGGATAAACCAGCGTTGCCTATGACTAATAAAGATAAAGTTTTCGAACAATTATGAATCGCCTGATGAATTTCCTGACTACAAAGAATGGAGTCATCTCAGACGATGAAAAGGACTATAGCATAGTGTAAAAAATATTGAGATAATTTGTCATAAAAATGACATATTTTGTTGTAAAAATGTCACAATTTTGTTTATATTCTGACATAAAAATAACAAATACAATGAGATAAGTAGATTTATTCTTATTTGATAAATTAAGGTTTTTTTGAAAAGTCGGTTAAAAAACAACCAAATATTTGCGTTTGTGCAGGGGTGTTTGTCCCACTGATGTCATTGTAGCCGTCAATTTATTAGTTGCTTTCATTCGTTTTTCGTTGCGCTGTGATATAAAGACGGTTGCGTCGTCATATGTTGTGGTGACGGTTAATAAGGTGTTTTGAGCGAGTGATGATGGGCGGTTTGCAGGGTAGTATCTTTAAGGTGGTGGTTGCCAAACAAAATCACATCAATCTGGATGTGGTTGTGCATGACTCAATCGATTCAACGAACAGTTGGTGTCTGGCGCAACAAAAGGCGAGCAGGCAGTTGCCCTTTGCCTGTTTCGCTGAAGAGCAAACTTCAGGTAAAGGGCGGAGAGGGAAAAAATGGGTGGTTAAGGCACATTCCAATATCGCTATGAGTGTTGCCTGGCTCTTTGAGCTCTCTAGTCAGCCGATACATCTGCTGTCATTGTCAGTTGCGATAGCCATTGCTCAAACGCTAGAGCGCTATGGTTTGCGGCATGTGCAGATTAAATGGCCTAATGATGTGTATGTTCAGGGTAAGAAAATTGCTGGCATATTAATCGAGACGCAACCCATTCGAAATGCAGTGACAGCAAACAATAATGCACGAGACGCGAGTATGGCCGTCGTGATAGGTATCGGTTTGAACTACGATATGTCAGCATTTGAAACTGAAGAAGTTTTGGCGTTAACGGATATCTGTGAGCAATTTGCATTACAGATGAGTGCATTAATACCACTTCGTCAAGAAGTCGCTTCTGTGTTACTAGGAAATATTATTTCTGTCTGTCAGGATTTGCCTGGATTTGTCGCTAGTAATTTTGAATTATTCAATACGCAATATGATTATTGTAAAGGGAAAAATGTCGAGCTTATTTTAGAGAATAAAGTATCATTATCAGGTATTGCACAAGGCATAAATGAACGGGCAGAATTATTAGTGATAGTAGAGGGTGAGTTGCGGGTATTTAATAGTGCTGAAATAAGTGTACGGGCTATGAGTGGAGAGGTTTCATAGTGATATTGACGGTGGATATCGGAAACAGTCGGATAAAGTGGGCTTCGTGGGAGAATGAAGAAATCGTTGATCGCGGTGTAACGTCTTATGTCTCAGGAAAAAAGCTGGAAGCTTTTGATAAGCTGTTTTCTACGCTTAAAAAAACGTCATTAGAAAAACCGTTAAGTGTCTATGCTGTTTGTGTTGCGGGCGAAAAGATGTCGCAAGCATTAAGTGATTGGGTTGTGCAGCAGTGGCAGTTGAAAGTTGTGTTTCTAAAAACACAAAAGCAATTTAAAAATATTATAAATGCATATGAAAACCCTGAGCAACATGGCGTGGATAGGTGGGCCGCTGTTGTGGCAGGTCATCTAGATAACCCGGGTTTTTCGGTTTGTGTTATTAGTGCGGGCACGGCTATAACAGTAGACCTGGTTAACAAAAATGGTCAGCACCTCGGTGGTTATATTCTGCCTTCATTTGATACTATGCATGCGGCTTTGCTTGCGGATACCGCGAACGTAAAATCAACATACAGCATGCAATTTCACCGCCACAGTATTCCAGATAATACGAGTGATGCTGTCAACCAGGGGCTGCATAAATTGTTGCAGGCGGGATTGCGCGATTTATGTCAGTTTGCAAAAAACAAAATGGATGATCCCATGCACATTATTCTAACGGGTGGGTTTGCAAATATAATACGGGATTACCCCGACATGCCTGTGATGTTGCATAAACCGGATCTGGTCATGCAAGGTTTGTATAGCATCATGCAGCATAACTAAGGAGCCTTCGATCAATTATATATTATCTCTGCGAGACCTGAAGCGTGCAGGCACAAGGCGCTTTGCAGCAAATGCCCTAAGTTCTTTGTAAGAAGTGCAACGCAGAGTGCGAGACAGCCTGCGTCTGTAAGAGAGATATTATATAATTAATCAGAGGCTCCCTAAAAGATGGATTACTAAAATGCGTTGGTTGTTTTTATTTGTATTATTTTTAAATCTTGCTTATGTCGGTTGGCAGTTAAGTCGATCACCTGCAGATTCATATGCTGGTATTGAGTCGTTGCAAGATGTTAAGCCTATCGTGTTGCTGAGTGAAATGAAGTCGCAGACTGTAGAAAAAGAAGCCGTGACGAAACAGCTTGAGCCTGAAAAGTCAGGGCAGCTTGCGGCAATGGCGAGTGATAAAGAACAGCAGCAAAATATTGAGAAAGTCGCTAAGAAAGAAATCTCGAAACCAGAGCTGCTTGAAACAAATAAAACCGTTGTTGAAGAGAAAAAAATGCCTCCGGCAAATCAATTGTTGTCTGGGGTCTCACCTGGTCGTTGCTTCGAAATAGGCCCCTTTCGCGTTCTGAATACATTGAGTGGGCTGACGCAAGATATTAAGCCATATGTGACTACAACCAATTTCCGCAGTCGTGAGAAAAGTGAGTCGACAGTGTATTGGGTTTATATTAAGCCGGAAAAAAGCCGTATTAAGGCAATCGAAGTGGGTAAGCGCCTGAAAGCTAAAAAAATTAAAGATTTTTATGTGATAAGAGACGGAGAGAAGATTAATGGACTGTCTTTGGGTCACTTCAAAAACAAAGATGGAGCCTACGGCTTAACGAAAAAAGTGAAAAATCTGGGGTTTAATGTTCAGGTTGAGCCTGTTTATAATACCTACACACTCTATTGGCTGGAGTATCAACTGGCAACGGATAAAAAAATACCCGCGTCTATTTTTGAAAAATACATAAAATTAGCAAAAAAAGAAAAAATCACGCGTTTAGCTCGTAAGTGTACGAGCTAAAAATAATGCCTGAAAAAGGCGTTTTGTGCTGAATTAAGCATGAAATAATTTGTTCTGGTGCCGGATTGCGCATTAAACGGATTAATTTCAAAAAAAAACCACTATTTCACCTTAATCATATTGCTTTCAGCGACCTGATTCCCTACAATTGCGCCCCGTGCCGGTGTAGCTCAGTTGGTAGAGCGCCTCACTTGTAATGAGGATGTCGTGGGTTCAACTCCTGTCACCGGCTCCATACATATGCCCACAGCCTGGCAAAGATACTAAAAAGGGCTGTGGGCGTTTTTATTCTGCGATTGATTTTATTGTGTTTTTCGCTGTTTACTTATGGCAAATAGCCCATTAGTTCGGCGCGCAGATTAGCTAAGAATTGCGTGTTTTAGGCTGGCTTTACAGCTCTAAAAAATATTCACCGTATCAGTGTGTTACGGTTGACAGTTGTGTCATATTCAAGCAAAATACGCGGCTTGATTTTTGGAGGGGTTCCCGAGCGGTCAAAGGGGGCAGATTGTAAATCTGCTGGTTCTACCTTCGGAGGTTCAAATCCTCCCCCCTCCACCATAAGAAAGGCAGGTTTTGGCCTGTATTAGTTTTAGATGGAAGTCATTCGCAGACTGACAGGTTATATAGTAAAGCGCGGGTGTAGTTCAATGGTAGAACTTCAGCCTTCCAAGCTGAATACGTGGGTTCGATTCCCATCACCCGCTCCATATTTGGTGCGTCAGAATTGTAGAGTTGGTGTGTGCATTCTGTGGCGGTTAAGGGTTTTGGCTCATATAGCTCAGTCGGTAGAGTACTTCCTTGGTAAGGAAGAGGTCACCGGTTCAAATCCGGTTATGAGCTCCAGTTAGTTGTAAGTGTCCGAATAGGGCGTTGTAGAAAAAAGTTTATATTATTAATTTTAGAATATTACCTCCGGGGGAGACACGAATCATGTCTAAGGAAAAGTTTGAAAGAACCAAGCCACACGTAAACGTAGGCACAATTGGTCACGTTGACCACGGTAAAACCACATTGACAGCGGCACTGACGAAAGTTATGGCGGAAGCACAAGGTGGCGA